>Ga0209591_10000020_pt1 | contig 195477 bp, 190 predicted proteins | sample MAT01_FD_187207 | JGI IMG/M metagenome (GOLD analysis project Ga0209591, IMG submission 187207) | Freshwater microbial communities from Lake Fryxell liftoff mats and glacier meltwater in Antarctica - MAT-01 (SPAdes) (version 2) | ecosystem: Environmental > Aquatic > Freshwater > Ice > Liftoff...
GGCGTGGCCTCTTCCTATCTGCACCACTACCTGGGCTGGTTCCGCGCACTGGATCGCTTCAGCGCAACTGGCGGCCTCAAGCCTTGTGCGCTCCTCGCGCTGGCCGTGGGCATCTGACGGCATCACTACTACACGCGCATAGAGCCCAAACGTGTGCCTGTGCGAACGAAGGCCAAATTACGCGATGCTGCCAACGAGCACATGACGCGGCTGGAGCGTAATCCTGAGCGCGTGATGAGCTACTTCCAGGATCGCCGCGTGCGCTATGCGGCTTGATACTTCACAGGGCCGGAGCAATAGCAGGCCCACCGCATGCCGAGCACCCTTGCACGCCGCCGCCCGCGCCCTCTGGCAGTGGGCCTGGTGGACAGTTTCTCAGCCCGCATCGCCGATGCGCGCCTCGGCCCCGGCGCCAAGTTGCCGACCGAAGCAGCGCTGATGGCCGAGTTCGGCGTCAGCCGTACGGTGGTGCGCGAGGCGTTGTCGAAGTTGCAGGCCTCGGGCCTGGTCGAGACGCGCCATGGCGTCGGCACTTTCGTGCGCGAAGGCGGTACACGCAGTCTCGGCCTTGCCGGCGCCGGCGCCGGCCAGGCCGCTGCGCTGCTGGACGTCGTGGCGGTGCTCGAACTGCGGTTGGGGCTGGAAGGAGAAGCCGCCGCCTTGGCCGCGGTGCGCCGCAGCCGCGCGCAGCTGGCGGCGATGCGCTCGGCGCAGGTCGATCTTCTGGCTGCGATCGCCGCCGGCGGCGACACCTTCACGCCCGACCGCCGGCTGCACCAGGAGATTGCCGCCGCCACCTGCAACGCGCACTTCGTCGAGCTGTTGAACGTGCTCGGTGCGGCGTTGATCCCGCGCGCCCGCATCAACACGCCGGCTCTTGCGCCCAGCGGCCGGCTCGAGTACCTCGGCATGGTCCACACCGAGCACGGGAGCATCGTCAACGCCATCGCCAACCGCGACCCCGAAGCCGCGCGCGCGGCGATGCGCACGCACCTGTCGAACAGCCGTGACCGCCTGCGCCGCGCGCAGCAGGCCGCCGCGCTGTGACTGCGGTTGTACGATGACTGAAGCGCTGAGCACGAAGGAATGCCGATGAACCCGAACACCCCCTTCACCGCGTTCCCGAACGGCTTCCGCCAGGCCTTGAAGGGGCGCCGCACGCTGATCGGTTGTTGGCTGTCGCTCGGCAGCCCGATCCCGACCGAGGTCGTCGGCGTGGCCGGCTTCGACTGGCTGCTGCTCGACGCCGAACACGCGCCGAACGACGTGCTGAGCCTGGTCCCGCAACTGATGGCGCTGAAGGACAGTCCGAGCGCTCCGATCGTGCGGCCGTCGTGGAACGACACGGTCGAGATCAAGCGCCTGCTCGACGCGGGCTTCTACAACTTCCTGATCCCGTTCGTCGAAAGCGCCGAGCAGGCACGCGCCGCGGTGGCCGCCACGCGTTACCCGCCTCAAGGCGTGCGCGGCGTGTCGGTCTCGCAGCGCAGCAACCGCTATGGCGCGGTGCCGCACTACTTCCAGCAGGTCAACGACCAGATCGCCGTGATCGTGCAGATCGAAAGCCGCAAGGGTGTGGCGGCGGCAGGCGAGATCGCCGCGGTCGACGGTGTGGATTGCGTGTTCATCGGCCCGTCGGACCTGGCTGCGGCGTACGGCCATCTCGGCCACCCGCACCACCCCGAAGTTCAAGCCGCGATCGCCGAGGTGCTGGCCGCAACCAACGCTGCCGGCAAGCCCACCGGCATCCTCGCGCCGGCCGAAGCGGATGCACGGCAATACCTGGCGCAGGGCATTTCCTTCGTCGGTGTCGGCAGCGACCTGGGCGTGCTGCGCGCGAGCTCGCAGGCCTTGGCCGATAAGTACCGCAGTGGGCCGAACGCGGCGCCACTGGCGACGCAGTACTGAGCGTGCCGGCTCAGGCCGTTTTCGGCCCGTTTTCGGCCCGTTTTCGGCCCATCTCAGGCCCGCTGCTTGACCACCGCGTAGCGCGCCAGCGTTCTCTCGCGCGCCAGCCCGTGGTCGACCACCGGCGGCGGGTAGGTCTTGCCGAGTTCGACATCGGCCGCGGCCAGCTCGAGCGGGCGGGCCAGCCACGGCGCGTGGATCGCCGCATCGGGCAGCTTGGCCAACGCCGGTAAATAGCGGCGGATGAAGCGGCCCTGGGCGTCGAACTTCTCGCTCTGGCTGGTGGGGTTGAAGATGCGGAAGTAGGGTTGCGCGTCGCAGCCCGAGCTGGCCGCCCACTGCCAGCCGCCGTTGTTGGCAGCGAGGTCAAAGTCGTTCAAGTGGGTGGCGAAGTACCGTTCGCCCCAGCGCCAGTCGAGCCCCAGATCCTTGGTCAGGAAGCTCGCCACCACCATGCGCAGGCGGTTGTGCATGTAGCCGGTCTGGTTGATTTGCGCCATCGCGGCATCGATCAGCGGGTAGCCGGTGCGGCCTTCGCACCAGGCCGCGAACAGCGCTTCGGCGTGCTTGCCGCGCTCCCACTTGATGCGGTCGTACTCGGGCTTGAAGGCGCCGCTCACGACACGCGGGTGGTGGTGCAGGACCTGGTGATAGAAATCGCGCCAGATCAGCTCGGACAGCCAGGTCTCGGCCCCTTGCGAGCCGCCCAAGGCGCGGTCATGCGCCTCGCGCGCCAGCCGGCGGATCGACACGGTGCCGAAGCGCAGGTGCGTGCTCAGGTAGCTCGGGCCCTTGACGGCGGGGAAGTCGCGCGTGGCGCGGTAATCGTCGATGCGTGGCAGGAAGTCGTCGAGCAACTCGGCCGCGCCGGCCGGGCCGCTGGGCAGCTTCAGCGTGTGCAGGTTGGTGGTCTCGAATCCGATGTCGGCGAGCGACGGCACACCGCCCAGCCCGGCCGGAAGTGGAGCCAGCGCGCCCGCATGCGTTTTCACCGGGTACGCCCGCAGGTAGTACGCATCGAGCTTCTTCAGCCACGCGTTCTTGTACGGCGTGAAGACGCTGAAGGCCCCGCCGGCCAGCGTCATCACCTCGCTGCGTTCGAAGACGACGTGGTCCTTGCTCGAGCGCAGCGCGATGCCGGCATCGGCCAGCCGGCCGAGGACTTTCGCGTCGCGCGCCAGCGCTTCGGGCTCGTCGTCGTGGTTGACGTAGACGGCCTGGACACCCAGCTGAACGGCCAGGCGCGGTACTGCGTCGGCCGCAGCGCCGTGGCGCACGATCAGCCCCACGCCTTCGATGCCGTGCGACGCGGCGAGTGCGCGCAGTTCGGCATCCACGCCGACCAGGCTGTCGCGGATGAACTCGACACGGCGGTCGGCTCGGGGGAGCGCATCGAGGATGGTGGTGTCGAAGACAAAACAGCACCAAACGCGCCGCGCCCCCCGCAGCGCGTGGTGCAGCGCGGCGTGGTCGTCGGTGCGCAAATCGCGGCGCAGCCAGACCAGGGCGCTGTCCAGATCGGGGCCGGCCAAGAGGCTTCTGGGTTTACTCACAGGACGCGAGTGTGGCGCGGAATAAGATAGGTCCATGGCCTCTGCCGACCGTATCGACCTCACCAACCAGTTCCTGATCGCCATGCCCGGCATGGCCGACGATACTTTCGCCGGGACGGTGGTGTACCTGTGTGAGCACACCGAGCGCGGCGCGCTCGGGCTGGTAATCAACAAGCCCATCGACATCAAGCTGAAGAACCTGTTCGAGAAGGTGGAGCTCGCTTCGCCCTCCGAACCGCTGGCCGAACAGCCGGTGTTTTTCGGCGGCCCGGTGCAGACCGAGCGAGGTTTCGTGCTGCACGAGCACAAGGGCGAGGGCATCGGCTTGTACAACTCGACCATGAAAGTGCCGGGCGGGTTGTCGATGACGACCAGCAAGGACGTGCTGGAGGCGATGGCCGAAGGCGGCGGGCCGACGCGGGTGCTGGTCACACTCGGCTGCAGCGGCTGGCAGGCCGGGCAGCTGGAAGACGAGATCGGCCGCAACGGCTGGCTGACGGTGGGCGCGGACCCGGCTGTCATCTTCGACACGCCGGTCGAAAAGCGCTACGAACGCGCGGTGTCCCTGCTGGGCTTCGACCCGCGCATGCTGTCGCAAGAGGCGGGGCATGCATAAGCGCCGGCGGGCCAGCGCGGGGGTACGGGCGTGACCGGGCGTGCTGCCGTGCCGAAGCTCTCGCCGCTGTCGTTCATCGCTTTCGACTACGGCAGCCAGCGCCTGGGCGTGGCCACCGGCAACACCGTGATCGGCCATGCCACGCCGCTGACCACGTTGACGCGTGAAGGCCAGGCGCGCTTCGACGCCATCGGCCGCCTGCTGGCCGAATGGAAGCCCGACGCGCTGGTGGTCGGTGTGCCCTTCCACCCCGACGGCGCTGCGCACGAGAACACGGCGCGGGCGCGGCGTTTCGCGCGCCAGCTGCAGGGTCGCTTCGGCCTGCCGGTGCACGAGGTGGACGAGCGCTACAGCACCACCGAAGCGCTGTCCGACCACGCGCGCGACGCGGACACCGACTCCGCCGCGGCGGCCATCATCCTCGACCAATACCTCGCCACGCTGGCCCACGACCGCCGTGCTGCAACTTGATGCCGAAGCGCTCTACGGCGCGTTGCGCGAAGGCGTGCGGCCGATGTTGCGGCCGGGTGCGGTGCTGGTCGGCATCTGGAGCGGCGGGGCGTGGTTGGCCGAGCGCTTGCAGCGCGAGCTGGTGCTGCCCGGCGCGCATGGCGTGATCAGCAGCACGCTGCACCGCGACGACTTCGGCTCGCGCGGGCTGGCGGCGGGCAATGACCCCACGTCGCTGCCGTTCGCGGTGGACGGTGCGCACATCGTGCTGATCGACGACGTGCTCTACACCGGCCGCACCATCCGTGCGGTGGTCAACGAGCTGTTCGATTTCGGCCGGCCCGCCAGCGTGAAGCTGGCGGTGCTGGTGGACCGCGGTGGGCGTGAGCTGCCGATGGATGCCGCCTTCGCCGCTGCGCGCATCGCATTGCCCGCGTCGCAGCGTTTGTCGCTGGCGCACGCAGAAAGTGGGCGTTTCAGCTTTGCCGTGAGGACATCAGAAGGGGAGAACGGGTGATGCTGTCGCGCCGCAACCCGCAGCTCAACAGCCACGGCGAGCTGATCCACCTGCTGTCGATCGAAGGGCTGCCGAAGGCGGTTCTGACGCAGATCCTCGACACAGCGGGCACCTTCCTGTCGGTCAACGACCGCGACGTGAAGAAGGTGCCGCTGCTGCGCGGCAAGAGCGTGTTCAACCTGTTCTTCGAGAACAGTACGCGCACCCGCACCACGTTCGAGATCGCGGCCAAGCGGCTGAGTGCCGACGTCATCAACCTCGACATCGCGCGCAGCTCCACCGCCAAGGGCGAGAGCCTGCTCGACACGATCGCCAACCTGTCGGCGATGCACGCCGACATGTTCATCGTGCGCCACGCCGAAAGCGGCGCGCCGTATCTGATCGCGCAGCACGTCGCGCCGCACGTGCACGTGGTGAATGCCGGCGACGGGCGCCACGCGCACCCGACCCAGGGGCTGCTCGACATGTACACGATCCGCCACTTCAAGCGCGATTTTTCGCAGCTCACGGTGGCCATCGTCGGCGACATCGTGCATTCGCGCGTGGCGCGCTCCGACATCCACGGTTTGACGGTGCTCGGCGTGCCCGAGATCCGCGCCGTCGGCCCGAAAACGCTGGTGCCGGGCGACCTGGCGCAGATGGGGGTGCGGGTCTGCCACGACATGGCCGAAGGCATCCGCGGCGCCGACGTGATCATCATGCTGCGCCTGCAGAACGAACGCATGAGCGGCGCGATGCTGCCCAGCGCCGGCGAGTTCTTCAAGAGCTTCGGCCTGACGCCCGAGAAGCTTGCACTGGCCAAGCCCGATGCGATCGTGATGCACCCGGGGCCGATCAACCGCGGCGTCGAGATCGACTCGGCGGTGGCCGATGGTCAGCACAGCGTGATCCTGCCGCAGGTCACCTTCGGTATCGCGGTGCGGATGGCGGTAATGAGCACCCTGGCTGGCAATCAGGCATGAGGCTGATCGTCCGCAATGGCCGCGTGATCGACCCGGCGTCGGGCCGCGACGAGATCGCCGACGTGCTGGTGGCGGGCGACCGCATCGCGCGCATCGGCCCGCGGATCGAGCTCGATGCCGACCGCGAGATCGACGCCACCGGCCTGGTCGTCGCCCCCGGCCTGGTCGACCTGGCTGCCCGCTTGCGCGAGCCCGGCCAGGAACACGAGGGCATGCTGGAAAGCGAACTGGCCGCTGCCGCAGCCGGCGGCGTCACCAGCCTCGTCTGCCTGCCCGACACCGACCCCGTGCTCGACGAGCCAGGGCTGGTGGAGATGTTGAAGTTCCGCGCGCGAAAACTTTCGCGCTGCCGGCTGTTTCCGCTCGGCGCATTGACGCGCAAGCTCGAAGGCGCCGTGCTGACCGAGATGGTCGAACTCACCGAGGCCGGCTGCATCGGCTTCAGCCAGGTCGACGTGCCGGTGCGCGATACGCTGGTGCTGCTGCGCGCGCTGCAGTACGCCGGCACCTACGGCTACACCGTGTGGCTGCGACCGCAGGACGCCTGGCTCGGCGGCGGTGTCGCTGCCAGCGGCGCGGTGGCGACCAGGCTGGGCCTTTCAGGCGTGCCGGTGCAGGCCGAGACGATCGCGCTGCACACCATCATCGAACTCGTGCGCGCGACGAAAGCGCGCGTGCACCTGTGCCGGCTGTCCAGCGCGGCCGGCGTGGCGCTGGTCCGCGCGGCCAAGGCCGAGGGGCTGCCCGTGACGGCCGACGTGAACATCAATTCGCTGCACCTCACCGACATCGACATCGGCTACTTCAACCCCGACATGCGCCTGGTGCCGCCACTGCGCCAGGGTGCCGACCGCGACGCGCTGCGCGCGGGGCTGGCCGACGGCACGATCGACGCGCTGGTCTCCGACCACAACCCGGTCGCCGAGGACATGAAGAACCTGCCCTTCGGCGAGGCCGAACCCGGTGCGACGGGGCTCGAGTTGCTGCTGAGCCTGGCGCTGCGCTGGGGTACGGACCACGGCGTGGCGCTGCCGCAGACGCTGGCGCGCATCACCACAGACCCGGTGCGTGTGCTGGGTGGCGCGCTCGGCTCGTTGGCCAGCAGCGCCGGGCGCATCGTCGAGGGCGGCGTCGCCGACCTGTGCCTGTTCGATCCCGCCGCCGAGTGGCGCGCCGAGCCGGCCGCGCTGGTCAGCCAGGGCAAGCACACGCCGTTCGCCTTTGCTGCCACGGGGATGGCGCTGCCCGGGCGGGTGATGGCCACGCTGGTTGCGGGCACGCTCGCGTTTGAGCGTTGAGCGCGGCGCGGTCGCTTCACGGCGCGCAGCGGCTGAGCCGCGCCACACGAGGCGCCTGGCGCCTCTGCCGTGCTGTCGTTCACGGCGTGCACGGCCTGTTCGTTGTGCTGGTTCTGTTTCCTTCGCTCAACCAGGCCGGCCGCGAGGCCCGCATCCGCTGGTGGTCGGCAAAGATGTTCCACATGCTCGGCATGACGCTGCACCTGAGTGGCAGCTTCCGCCCTGGCGCCAAGCTGCTGGTGGCCAACCACCGGTCGTGGCTGGACATCATGGCCGTGCATGCCGCCTGTCCCGAAGCGCGTTTCGTCTCCAAGGCCGAGGTCAGGGCGTGGCCGCTGGTTTCCAGGCTCGTCGATTCGGCGCGCACGCTGTACCTGGAACGCGGCCGGGCCCGCGACGCGCTGCGCGTCGTGCACCAGGCTGCCGAAGCGCTGGCGGCGGGTGACACCGTGGCAGTATTTCCCGAAGGCACGGTCGGCGACGGACACGCGCTGTTGCCGTTCCACGCCAACATGCTGCAAGCCGCGATCGTGGGTGCCACGCCGGTCCAGCCGGTGGCGCTGCGCTACTCCGACTCGGCAAACGCCGTCAGCCCGGCGGCGCTGTTCACCGGCGACATCACGCTCAAGCAGAGCCTGTGGTGGCTGGCCTGCGGTGACGGGGTCGGTGTCCATGTCACCGTGGTGACGGCGATCGCGAGTGCCCATGCCGACCGCCGCGCGCTGTGCGAGCGGCTGCGCGGCGAGATTGCCGCGGCGCTGGGGATGGCCTGATACTGGGCGCACAACGAAACAAGGCAGAGCGCCAGCGATGAGCCTGATCCTCGCCTTCGATGACGACACGGCCCTTGCCGCGGCCCTGGCCGCTGAGATCGGCGTACCGCACGCCACCATCGAGCGCCACCGCTTTCCTGATGGCGAATCGCGACTGCGGCTCCCGCCGTGCCTGCCACCGCGCGTGGTGGTGCTGCGCGGGCTGGAACAACCCAACGATCGCCTGACCGAGCTGCTGCTGGCTGCGGCCGGCACACGCGAACTGGGTTGTACACACCTGACGCTGGTCTGCCCCTACCTCGGCTACATGCGCCAGGACATGGCCTTCACACCCGGCGAGGTGGTCAGCCAGCGCCACATCGGCCGGCTGCTGGCGCAAGCTTTCGATGCGGTGGTGACGATCGACCCGCACCTGCACCGCGTCGCCACGATGGACGAGGTGGTGCCTGGCCGCCGCGGTCTGGCGCTGTCGGCCGCGCCGCTGCTGGGCGCGTTCGTGGCGGGCCAGTTGCCTGGCGCCGTTTTGCTGGGCCCCGACGAAGAAGCCGGGCAGTGGGTGCGCGCCGCCGCTGCTGCGCATGGCCTGGACCACGCCGTCTGCGTTAAGCAGCGGCGTGGCGACCACGACGTGCAGGTGGCTCTGCCGACGATGGACGTGCGCGGCCGCGCCGTCGTGCTGTTCGACGACGTCGCCAGCACCGGCCGCACGTTGGTAGCCGCGGCGCAGGGCGCCTGGGCGGCGGGGGCTGCGAGCGTGGACGTCGCGGTGACGCACGCGCTGTTCGTCGGCGATGCGCTGCTGCACGTGCATGCGGCGCGGGTGCGGTACGTGTGGAGCAGCGACAGCGTCCCGCATGCCAGCAATGTGGTTGGGGTGGCGCCGCTGCTGGCCGGAGCGCTGCGAGGGCTGTAGGCCGCGGTTTCGGCAACCGACAAGCCGAACATGACGACCGCCGAATGCGTCTCGCTCTCCGGCCTGCGCGATCTGTTGTTGCCGGGCCAGCCAGTGCCGTTCTCGGTCTACGACGGTGAAGGCCGTCTGCTGGTGGCCAAGGGCCAGCCGATCCTCAACGTCGAGCAGTTGCAGTCGCTGTTGCAACGCGGCGCCAGCGTGCAGCCCGAAGAAGCCGCGGCCGTGCGCGCCGCGCGGCAGGCGGCTGCCAAGGTCTCGGGTTTGACGCCCAGTACGCGGCCGCTGACGCTGTTCGAACATTGGGAAAAGCAGGTCTGGGGCCTGGACCGTGCGCTCAAGCTGGTCGGCCGCGACAGCCAGCAGGCGCCGACGCTGCTGGCGATGGCGGGCGAGCTGCTGACGCTGCCGACAGCCATGTCGACGCAGCGCTGTTTGTGGCCGTCCGCCAGGACGACCACCGCTTTGCGCTGTATGGCCTGGCGCACCCGCTGCATACCGCGGTGGTGGCGGTCCTGTGCGCGCGCCAGCTCGGCTGGGATGCCGCGAGGGTGCAGTTGGTGGCCGCCGCGGCGTTGACGATGAACGTCTCGATGCTCGACCTGCAAGCGACGATGGCCGAGCAGAAAGACCCACCGACCAAGAAGCAGCTCGACATCATCCACACCCACACCGACCGCTCGGCCCAGATGCTGCGCGACAGTGGCGTTGCCGACGAAGAGTGGCTCGCCGCCGTGACCGACCACCACGAGCGCAGCGACGGCAGCGGCTATCCGCGCGGCGTGGCCGAGGTTTGCGAAGCCGCGCGGCTGCTGCGCGTGTGCGACGTCTTCATGGCCAAGATCAGCCCGCGCGCCTTTCGCACACGGAGGGGCCCGCAAGCGGCGGCACGGCAGTTGTTCCAGGAAGAGGACGGTGGCCCGCTGGCGGCGGCACTGATTCAGGCCCTGGGCGTGCACCCGCCGGGCGACTTTGTGCTGTTGAAGAACGGCGAGGTCGGCGTCGTCACCCACCGCGGGGTCAGCCCGACCACACCGCGTGTCGTGGCGCTGCTCGACGCGAACGGCCGGCCGGTACCGGGAACGGTGGTGGGCGACACGGCCGCAGCGGGCTTAGGCGTGGCCGGTGCGCCGCAGGCGCAGACGAAATTGCCGCGTGTGCTGCCGGAGCGTGTCTACGGTCTGATCTAAAACTGAAAATGAGCCCTTTGCGTGCTCATGACAGCCCCTCGCCCTGCGAGTACGCCGGCTGATCCTGCAAGGGGATACAGGCCGGCTTGGGTGCGGCCCTGCGCCCGGCCCGCAGTGTGCGGGTTGACGCCGGGTGTCTCATTCGCCCAGGTAGCGCCGCGACAGCGGTTTCAGATCGGCATCCAGGTCATAGACCAGCGGCACGCCGTTGGGAATGTTCAGGCCGACGATCTCGTTGTCCGAGATGCCGTCCAGGTACTTGACCAGCGCACGCAAGCTGTTGCCATGGGCGGCGATCAGCACGCGCTGGCCGCTCTGGATAGCCGGAGCCAGGCGCTCGGTCCAGCACGGCAGCACGCGGGCGACCGTGTCCTTCAGGCATTCGGTGAGCGGAACCTGCTCCGGCGCCAGCTTCGCGTAACGCACATCGCCACGTTGGCCGCGCGGGTCGGCTGCGTCCAGCATGGGCGGCGGCGTGTCGTAGCTGCGGCGCCACAGCAGCACCTGCGCGTCACCGTACTCCTTGGCCATGTCGGCTTTGTTCAGACCTTGCAGTGCGCCGTAGTGACGCTCGTTCAGGCGCCAGTCGTGTTGCACCGGCAGCCAGGTTCTTTCGAGCGTGTCCAGCGTGTGCCACAGCGTCCACACCGCGCGCTGCAGCACCGACGTGTAGGCCACGTCGAAGTCGAATCCGGCCGCTTTCAGCGCCGTGCCGGCCTGCCGCGCCTGGGCCACGCCAGTGGCGGTCAGCGGCACGTCGGTCCAGCCGGTGAAGCGGTTTTCCAGGTTCCACGTTGACTCCCCGTGGCGGATGAGGACAAGCTTGTGCATGCGCGCATTTTAGAATCGCAGGTTCTGTCCACTTCGGTGGGCAAGCCCCTGAGCATCTGGACTGAAACGACCGCATGAAGTTCTTCATCGACAACTGGACCCTGCTGCTGGTGGCTTTCGTCTCCGGAGCGTTGCTCGTCTGGCCGATGGTCCGGCGCGGCGCGGGCGGCGGCGGGGCGGTAGGCACCACCGAAGCGGTACGCCTGATCAACCGCGAGCGCGGCGTGCTGATCGACGTGGGAGAGCCGGCTGAATACGCCGCCGGCCACGCGGCTGGCTCGCGCAGCATCCCCTTCGGCTCGCTCGAAGGCGCCAAGGAACTGCCGAGCAACAAGACGGTCCCTCTGGTCGTGCTGTGCCCGAACGGAGCACGTGGCGGCCGCGCCGCGGCGCTGCTGCGCAAGGCCGGCTACGAGAAGGCGGTGGCCCTGGCCGGCGGCACGGCAGCGTGGCGCGAAGCGGCGTTGCCGATCGAAAAAAGCGGGAGCACGGCATGAGCCCGCCCGGCCGCCCCAAGAGCGAATACCGGAGTGCGCAGCACGAAGGTACCCCAGTGAACGCGGAGCGGGACGAGCGCCGGGCCGCCCCAAGCCCGCCCGTTGTCCCCTCGGAGGACCGACCGGCGTACTCGTCGGGCGAGGGGCCAACGGTGCGCATGTACACCACGCTGGTGTGCCCGTTCTGCGTCCGCGCCAAGGCGCTGCTGGGGCAGCGGGGTGTCACCGGCATCGAGGAGATCCGCGTCGATCTTCACCCCGCTGAACGCGACCTTATGGTCGAGTTGACCGGCCGGCGGACGGTGCCACAGATCTTCATCGGCGACACGCATGTCGGCGGTTGCGACGATCTGATCGCGCTCGACCAACGCGGCGGCCTGCTGCCGCTGCTTCATGGCCAGACCCCGCACCCATAATCGCGGGCTTTTTTCCGCAACCTCAAAGAGATACCCATGGCCGACGACGCTACCCCCGTGTTCCAGATCCAGCGCATGTACCTGAAGGACCTGTCGCTGGAGCAGCCCAATTCGCCGGCCATCCTGCTCGAGCAGTCGCAGCCGCAGGTCGACATCAACCTCGGCATGGGCGCCTCGCCGGTGGCCGATGGCGTGTTCGAGGTCACCGTCACGGCGACCGTCACCACCAAGGTCAAGGACAAGGTGCTGTTCCTCGTCGAGGCCAAGCAGGCCGGTATCTTCGAAATCCGCAACGTGCCCGAAGAGCAGATGCAGGGGATCATCTCGATCGTCTGCCCGCAGATGATCTACCCGTACCTGCGCGCCATCGTCAGCGACGTCTGCACGCGCGCCGGTTTCCCGCCGATCCTGCTGACCGAGGTCAACTTCCAGGCCATGTTCGAAGCCCAGCAGGCCCAGGCCCAAGCCGCGGCGCAGAACGGCAACGGCAACGGCGGCAATGGGTCGCGCATCATCACCGGCGTGAATTGAAGCCCCGACGCGCCCTTCGGTCGCTGCCCCCCGCCGGGGCGCTGGCGGCGGACCGGAGCAGCCGGATCGGCGCAAGGGCTTGATGCGATGAAGGTCGCGGTGCTCGGCGCAGGTGCCTGGGGCACCGCGCTGGCCGTGGCCGCAGCGGCGCGCAACGCCACGGTGTTGTGGGCCCGCAGCCCGGCGGTGGCTGCTGACCTCTCGCGCAGCCGTGAGAACGCGGCCTACCTGCCCGGTGTGTTGCTGCCCGAAGCGCTGCACATCGAAGCGTCCTTCGATGCCGCTGTCGCGCATGGTGCCGGCGACGGCCTGTTGCTGCTGGCCACACCGATGGCCGGGCTACGCGCGCTGCTGGCGCGGCTGCCCGCGACGCAGCCGGTGCTGTGGCTGTGCAAGGGTTTCGAAAGCGGCAGCGGCGCACTTGGCCACGAAGTTGCGCGGCAAGAGCGGCCTGAAGCGCGCTGCGGTGTGCTTTCCGGGCCCAGCTTCGCGAAAGAAGTCGCGCGTGGCCAGCCCACTGCGCTGCTGGTGGCCAGCGCCGACGAGGCCCTGCGCGCTGCCGCCGTCGCGGCGTTGCACGGTGATGCGCTGCGCGTCTACACCTCGGACGACCTGGTCGGCGTCGAGGTCGGTGGTGCGGTGAAGAACGTACTGGCGATTGCCGTCGGCATCCTCGACGGCATGGCCGCCGCTGCGCCCGATGTCGGCCCTGGGCTGAACGCCCGCGCGGCATTGATCACCCGCGGCCTGGCCGAGATGACGCGACTCGGCGTCGCACTCGGCGCGCGCACCGAGACCTTCATGGGCTTGTCGGGCCTGGGCGACCTGGTGCTCACGGCGACCGGCGACCTGTCGCGCAACCGGCGCGTCGGGCTGGAGTTGGCGCGCGGGCGTGCGCTGGCCACGATTCTGGCCGAGCTCGGCCATGTCGCCGAAGGCGTGCCCACCGCATCGACCGTGCTGGCGCGGGCCCAGGCGTTGGGTGTGGAGATGCCGGTGACGGCGGCCGTGGCGGCGGTGTTGGCAGGGCGCTTGTCGCCGCCGGATGCCCTATCGCGCCTGATGGCGCGCGAGTCACGCGCCGAGGGGTGAGCGGTTGCCGGGCTCGACGCCCGCGCTGCCGCCGTAGCCGTTCTGTCGCCAAGCCTCGAACACCGCAACCGCTACTGCGTTGCTGAGGTTCAGGCTGCGCTGACCCGGCCGCATCGGCAGCCGCACCCGTTGCTCGGGCGGGAAACTTTCTCGCACCTCAGCGGGCAGGCCGCTCGACTCGCTGCCGAAGACCAGCGCATCGCCCGGCGACCAGGCCACGCTGTCAAAGGGCCGGCCGCCGCGGGTCGTGAAGGCAAAGCAGCGATCGGCTGGCGCGATGGCGCGGGCGGTGAAGGCCGCCCACGACGCGTGACGCTGCACGGTGGCGTACTCGTGGTAGTCCAGCCCCGCTCGTTGCAGCAGCTTGTCGTCCATCGAAAAGCCCAGCGGTTCGATGAGGTGCAGCTCGCACCCGGTGTTGGCCGCCAGCCGGATCACGTTGCCGGTGTTCGGCGGAATCTCCGGCGCGACGAGCACGATGCGGAACATGGCTGAGCGTGCCTGGTTAGACGTTGTCGGTGTCGGTGTCGGTGTCGGTGTCGGTGTCGTTGTCGATGTTGGCACCGGCCGGCGCCGGCGTACGGGCCAGCACCCAGACCTCCACCCGCGCCACGCCGGCGCGCTGCAAGGCCGCGGCAGCGGCGGCCACGGTGGCGCCGGTGGTCATCACGTCGTCCACCAACGCCACATGCCCCCCGGCCAGCCTGTCGCGGTACGGCGCGGCGGCAGTGAAGGCGCCGCGCAGATTCGAAAGCCGCGCCTGCCGCTCGAGGCCGGCCTGATGCGGGGTGTCGACGGCGCGCAGCACGGCGTTGGCCAGCGCGGGAATGTCGAGCTGCCGCGCGACCCGGCGCGCCAGCTCCCAGGCTTGGTTGAAGCCGCGCTCGGCCAGCCGGCTGCGCGACAGCGGCACCGGTACCACGCAATCGGGCCACTCGATGCTGGTGGCACGCACGGCCGCGGTCAGCCGCTCGGCCAACGGCCGTGCCAGATCGACCGCTCCTTCGAACTTGAAGCGCGTGATCAGCCCTTGCCAAGGGAAACCGTACTCGATGGCGCAGACCGTGCGTTCGAAGGGCGGCGGGTCGGCCAGGCAAGCGCCGCAAGCCGGCGCTGCGACGGCCAGCGCGACGCCGCAGCGTTGGCAGCGCGGCAAGGGCGTCGCGAAGCGGTCGATGCAATCGGTGCACAGCGCGCTGCGCCCCCAGCCGCGACAGACGGCGCATCGGCTAGGCCAACCCTGCAACGGCGCGGCTGTCAGGGTGCGGCTTGCGCGCGCAGCAGCAGCAGTCAGGGCGGCAAGCATCGGGTCAATATACTGCCGGCCCATGCCGACCCCAGGCGCGCCGCGCGACGTCGATCCGACCGCGCTGAAGCACCGGCTGCGGGTGGCCTACCGCGCGCCGCAGCCGCCCTGGCTGCACGCCGAAGTGGCGCGGCGTATGGCCGAGAGGCTGCCGTTGATCCGGATCGCACCGACCCGTGTGCTCGACTGGCACGCCCGTCAGTCGGGCAGCCGCGAACTGCTGCGCACAGCCTACCCGCAAGCTGAACTCACGGCGCTCGACCCCTGGCCACCCGCCGCAGTGCCGAGCCGTCGATGGTGGGCGTTGCCGCCCAAGGAGCCGGTGCCGATCACGCCGCAGCAGTTGTCCCCCGGCCAGGCCGACCTGCTGTGGGCGAACATGGTGCTGCACCAGTTGGCCGACCCGCTGGCGCTGTTCAAGCAGTGGCACCGCACCGTGGCGGTGGGCGGCTTCCTGATGTTTTCGACACTGGGCCCGGGAACTTTGGTCGAGCTGACTGCCTTGTACCGACAGCGCGGCTGGCCGTCACCACACGCCCCCTTCGTCGACATGCACGACCTCGGCGACATGCTTCTGGAAGCCGGCTTCGCCGACCCGGTGATGGACCAGGAGACGGTCCGGCTCACCTGGCCCGACGGCCAGGCGCTGCTGACCGAGCTCCGCAGCCTGGGCGGCAACACCAGCCTTCGGCGCCCGGCGGGTTTGAACACGCCCCGCTGGCGCGAGACCCTTCTGACGGCTTTGGCCGATCTGGCCGGCGCAGACGGCCGACCCGGACTGAGTTTCGAGATCGTCCACGGCCATGCTTTCCGCACCGCGCCCAGGGTGAGGCTGGCGGCCGAGACCACTTTGCCGCTGGAAGACCTGCGCAGCATGGCCCGCGCCGGCCGAAGGCCCCGATGAGACGGCTTGCCCCAGGCCACAAGCCGTGATTGCCCTCGATCGCTGGGCTAGAATTCAGACACTCAATCGGTGATCCCCCGCGCCCGGCGGGTTCGATCATCCAGGCCCCATCCTGGGCCGCCGCCCGCTCAAGCGACCGCGCTGTCGTACCGCCGCCATGACCGCCACCTCGATACCCAGCCCCTGGCCCCGTGGCGTTGCTGGCGTGCCAAGCACCGCTGCGTGGGCGCACGCGGTCTGGCTGTTCGGGCGCGAAGTGGCCGACCCGCACGACCCTGCCTCGCCGCGTGCTCTGCAGTGGCTGTTGCGCCGCAACTGTTCGATCACCCCGCGGCAGCTGGGTGGTGTCTACTTGTCGCTGTGCGCCGTGTCGGCACTGATCGCTGCCTTCTTCTTCTGGCACGGCGCGCCGTACGTGATGGCCTTTGCCGGCATGGAGCTGCTGCTGGTCGGCATCGCCTTGCTGGCCTTTGCGCGCCATGTCGGTGACCGCGAGGTACTGACACTGGCCGGCCGCTCGTTGTCGGTCGAACAGGTCAACGGCAACCGCGTCGCCCGCACCGCCTTCACCGCCGAATGGCTGACCGTTGAGCCGGTGGGCGACCGGGGCACGCTGGTGCAACTTTCCGGCGAAGGCCGCACGGTGCGTGTCGGCCGTTTCCTGCGCCCCGAGCTGCGCGCGGCCTTTGCCCGCGAACTGCGCCTGGCGCTGCGCCGCGCCCCCGCGCCAACCGAGTCCAAGACCCAAGTTGATTGACCTGCAACCGATGAACAAGAACCTTTCCACAGCGCAGCCGTTGTTGACGTTCGGCACCGCCTTGATGCTGGCGCTCAGCGCCTTTGCCGCGCGTGCCGCGCAGGCCGTGAACGACCTGCCGGGCGGCCCCAAGGTCAACCAGCTCGACCTGCACGAGCCGATCACGCAGATCGCGCGGGACCAGCGCTCGATGCACTACGCGATGATGATCATCTGTGTGGTGATCTTCGTCGCGGTGTTCGGGGTGATGTTCTATTCCATCCTCAAGCACCGCAAGTCGGTCGGCCACAAGGCGGCCAACTTCCACGAGAGCGTGGCGGTCGAGATTGCGTGGACGGTGGTGCCGTTCGTCATCGTCATCGGCATGGGCGCTATGGCCACCCGAACGGTGGTGGCGATGAAGGACACCACCAACGCCGACCTCACCATCAAGGCCACCGGCTACCAGTGGAAATGGGGTTACGACTACCTCAAGGGCGAGGGCGAGGGCATCAACTTCCTGTCGACGCTGGACGTCTCGCACCGCGTGATGAGCGATAGCGGCAAGCCCGCTGGCGACAACTACTTGCTCAAGGTCGACCAGCCGCTGGTCGTGCCGGTGGACAAGAAGATCCGCATCGTCACCACCGCCAACGACGTGATTCACGCCTGGATGGTGCCCAGCCTGGGCGTCAAGCAGGACGCGATCCCGGGCTTCGTTCGCGACACCTGGTTCCGTGCGCAGAAGACAGGCGACTTCTACGGCCAGTGCGCCGAACTGTGCGGCAAGGAACACGCCTACATGCCGATCCACGTCAAGGTCGTGAGCCAGCCCGAGTACGCCAAGTGGGTCGATGGCAAGAAGAAGGAAATGGCTGCGGCGGCGGACGACCCGAGCAAGGAGTGGAAGCTCGAGGAGATCATCGCGCGCGGCGAGAAGGTCTACGCCGCCAACTGCGCCGCCTGCCACCGTGCCGACGGCAAGGGTGCTGGTCCGATCAAGCCGCTCGACGGCAGCGAGATCGTGCTCGGCGACCCTGCCAGGCAGATCCAGATCCTGCTCAATGGCGCTGCCAACGGCGCGATGCCGGCGTGGAAGCAGCTCTCCGACACCGAGCTCGCCGCCGTCATCTCGTACACCAAGAATGCGTGGAGCAACCAGACTGGCAAGCTCGTACAGCCCGCCGAACTCGTCGCCGCACGCAAGTAAACCCGCTGATCCCGAGGCACCCACTATGAGCGCAGTCCTTCCCCCCCACGGGCAGCACGCCGGACCTGACCACGGTCATGACCATTCGCACGACCACGATCACCACGGCGCCCCCGCCGGTTGGCGGCGCTGGCTGTTCGCCACCAACCACAAGGACATCGGCACGATGTACCTGCTGTTCAGCTTTGCGATGCTGATGGTCGGTGGCGTGCTGGCTCTCGGCATCCGCGCCGAGTTGTTCCAGCCCGGCTTGCAGTTCGTGAACCCGGAGTTGTTCAACCAGCTCACCACGATGCACGGGCTGATCATGGTCTTCGGCGCCATCATGCCGGCGTTCGTGGGCTTCGCGAACTGGATGATCCCGCTGCAGATCGGTGCCGCGGATATGGCTTTCGCGCGCATGAACAACCTCAGCTTCTGGCTGCTGATTCCGGCTGCCGGCATGCTGGTCGGTTCGTTCTTCATGCCGGGCGGCGCACCCGCTGCCGGCTGGACGCTCTACGCGCCGCTGTCACTGCAGATGGGCCCCAGCATGGACGCCGGTATCTTTGCGCTGCACATCATGGGCGCCAGCTCCATCATGGGCAGCATCAACATCATCGTCACCATCCTGAACATGCGCGCCCCGGGCATGACGCTGATGAAGATGCCGCTTTTCTGCTGGACCTGGCTGATCACGGCCTACTTGCTGATCGCAGTGATGCCGGTGCTGGCGGGTGCCATCACGATGACGCTGACCGACCGCCACTTCGGCACCAGCTTCTTCAACCCGGCCGGTGGTGGTGACCCGGTGATGTACCAGCACATCTTCTGGTTCTTCGGCCACCCCGAGGTCTACATCATGATCCTGCCCGCGTTCGGGATCGTCAGCGCGATCATCCCGACCTTCGCGCGCAAGAAGCTGTTCGGCTACACCTCGATGGTCTACGCCACCTCGTCGATCGCGATCCTGTCGTTCATCGTCTGGGCGCACCACATGTACACCACCGGCATGCCGGTGACGGGGCAGCTGTTCTTCATGTACGCGACGATGCTGATCGCAGTGCCCACCGGCGTGAAGGTCTTCAATTGGCTGGCCACCATGTGGCGCGGCTCGATGACCTTCGAAACGCCGATGTTGTTCGCGGTTGGCTTCCTGTTCGTCTTCACGATGGGCGGCTTCACCGGGCTGATCCTGGCGATGGCGCCGATCGACATCCAGCTTCAGGACACCTACTACGTGGTGGCCCACTTCCACTACGTGCTGGTGGCGGGTTCGCTCTACGGCCTGTTTGCCGGCTACTACTACTGGAGCCCGAAGTGGACCGGCGTGATGTACAACGAGACGCGCGGCAAGATCCACTTTTGGGGTTCGCTGATCTTCTTCAACGTCACCTTCTTCCCGATGCACTTCCTCGGCCTGGCCGGCATGCCGCGGCGTTATGCCGACTACCCGATGCAGTTCGCCGACTTCAACATGCTGGCGTCGATCGGCGCTTTCGGCTTCGGGCTGATGCAGGTCTACTTCTTCATCTTCGTGGTCGTGCCGATGATGCGCGGCAAGGGTGAGCCGGCAGCTCAAAGGCCCTGGGAAGCGGCCGACGGCCTGGAGTGGGAAGTGCCGTCACCGGCGCCGTTCCACACCTTCGAAACGCCGCCCAAGCTCGACGCCACCGCCACGCGCGTTCTGGCCTGAAGCCATGAGAGCCCCAAGCTCACTGCGTCCGCTGCCCCCCGAGGGGGCGCGGGCCCGCCTTGGGGCGGCCCGGCGGCAGGCCCGCCCGTGTTGAGCGAGTCGCAACGCAAGGCCAACCTGAGGCTGGGGTTGATCCTGGCTTCGGTGGCTGTGTTGTTTGCGATCGGCTTCATCGTCAAGATGGTTTGGTTCGGCAAATGAAAAGTGTGAAGACCCCCGTCGCCGACAACCGCCGCCTGCTCGGCAAGCTGCTGGTGGTGGCGACGCTGATGTTCGGCTTCGGCTACGCGCTGGTGCCGATGTACCGTGCCATCTGCGATGCGCTGGGCATCAATGTGCTGTCGCTGGCCGAACAACGTATCGCCACCGGCAACTGGAGCGGCAAGCGCGACCTGACGAACACGCAGGTCGACACCACCCGGCTGGTCACCATCGAATTCGACGCCAACGTGCGCGGCCCGTGGGATTTCAAGCCTGCGCAGCGTTCGGTGCAGGTGCATCCGGGCCAGCTGACGACGGTGCTGTACCAGTTCAAGAACATCCAGAACCGGACCATGGCCGCGCAGGCCATCCCGAGCTATGCGCCGCAGCATGCGATGCCGCATTTCAACAAGCTCGAGTGTTTCTGCTTCAATGAATACATCCTGGCGCCGGGCGAGGAGCGCACCTGGCCGGTGGCCTTCATCATCGACCCCAAGCTGCCGAAAGACGTGACGACGATCACCCTGTCGTACACCTTCTTCGAAGTCGGCGGCAAGGTGCCGCCCGCGCCCAAGGGCGGTCTCGGCGCGGTCGGCGTGCCAGCGGCGAAGACGCTATGAGCCCGACGCCCCCGACATCGCCGGTCACCCAGCGCAAGGGCTCCTTCGTGCAGACCGTGGGGGCGGTGGCCTGGTCGTTTTTCGGTGTGCGGCGCTCGGCCGATTACGCCCGGGACGTCGAAAAACTGAACCCGGTGCACGTGGTCATTGCCGGCGTGGCGGGCGCCGCCGTGTTTATCGTGGCCATCGTGTTGCTGGTGCGCTGGGTTGTCGCCAGCGGTGTTGCGACCTGAGCCGAATCCCATTCCAAGATAGAGAAAAGAGTCTCCTGATGGCAGCGACCACCCCCGCGGGTTCGACCCCGTACTACTTCGTTCCAGCACCTTCGGCCTACCCGGTGCTGACGGCGTTCGGCCTATTCCTGGTCATCCTCGGCGCGGGCCAGTGGATCAACGGCGCTGGCTGGGGCGCCTACTGTCTGCTGGCGGGCGTGGCGGTGTGGCTGACGATCCTGTTCCTGTGGTTCCGCCAAGCCATCGCCGAGAGCGAAGGCGGCCTGTACAGCGACCGCATCGACGTGTCTTTCCGCTGGAGCATGAGCTGGTTCATCTTCAGCGAGGTGATGTTCTTCGCTGCCTTCTTCGGCGCGCTGTACTGGGCGCGGGTGTTCGCGCTGCCGATGCTCGGCAACCTCGACCACCAGGTGCTGTGGCCCGACTTCAAGGCCGTGTGGCCGAGCGCGGGCGGCGGCGGCCTCACCGCGTCGCCGGCCGGCACCGTCGAACCCTTCTCGACCATCGGTCCGTGGCCGCTGCCCACCATCAACACCGCGTTGCTGCTCACGTCTGGCATCACGCTGACGATCGCCCACCATGCGCTGATCGCCGGCCAGCGCTCGAAGACGATCCTGTGGATGTGGATCACGGTCGCCCTCGGCGCCACCTTCATCGGCGTGCAGGCCTTCGAGTACATGCACGCCTACCAGGACTTGAACCTGAAGCTGTCCAGCGGCATCTTCGGCAGCACCTTCTTCATGCTGACCGGCTTCCACGGCTTCCACGTCTTCGTCGGCATGCTGATGCTGCTGTTCATCACGCTGCGGCTGATGAAAGGGCACTTCACGCCGAAACGCCATTTCGGCTTTGAAGGCGCGGCCTGGTACTGGCACTTCGTCGACGTGGTCTGGCTTGGGCTGTATCTGGTCGTCTACTGGTTGTAGCGGTGGCCCTTGTGGCACCGTAAGAACGCCGCCTCGCGCGGCGTTCTTTGCTTGCGCGCGGCGACCTACGCGCCGACCGGCAAGCCGCCGGGCCGCACCCAGCCCATGTACCAACTGAGCATGATGAACAGGAACAGAGCCACCGACAGGCCGACCCGGAACGCCAGTGCGCGCGCCATGCGATTGCTGCGCTGGGCTTCGCTGTCACCGTCCTTGCGCAGCATGAACAGGCCGGCAAAGGCCAGCGCCAGCAGCACAGCCACCAGCATCACGACGATAAAGGTCTTCATCGCGGTGGATTATCCGCAGCGCCTGGGTCGCGCGCGCCGATGAACGGCCGCCGCCTCGTCGTGCTGTTGGCGGCCGTGGCCGCGGCGGCGCTGACGGCTCGGCTGGGTGTGTGGCAGCTCGATCGCGCGGCGCAGAAGAACGCCTTGCAAGCCGCGTTGGACGAGCGGCGCGCGCTGCCGCCGCTGCCTGCCTATGCACTGGCGCGCAACGAGTCCGAGGCCGCCTTGCAGCATCACCGCACGGTGCAGTTGCGTGGGCGCTGGCTGGGTGAAGCGACGGTCTACCTCGAGAACCGGCAGATGAACGGCCGCCCCGGCTTCTACGTCGTCACGCCGCTGGTGCTGGGCGATGGGAGCGCCGTTGCCGTCCAGCGCGGCTGGCTGGCGCGCGATTCGAACGAGCGCACGCGCGTCGCGGCGCCAGCAACACCAACGGGCGAGGTGGAAGTCAACGGCCGCCTTGCCCCGCCGCCGGCGCGGTTGTACGAGTTCGACGGCGCCGCATCGGGGCCGATCCGCCAGAATCTCGACCTTGTCGTCTGGGGCAGCGAAACCCGGTTGGTTCTGAAGCCGCTGTCGGTCGTGCAAGAGGACGGCGCGGCGTCTGTGCCCGCCGACGGCCTGCTCCGCCAGTGGCCGGCGCCCGCTGCCGGCGTGCACAAGCACCACGGCTACGCCTTCCAGTGGTTCGCGCTCTCCGCGCTCATCGTCGGTCTCTATGTCTGGTTCCAACTCATCCGCCCCCAACGCTAACGCCAACGCCGTGCCGGCTGAGCCACTCACGCTGACCGTGCACAGCATGCCCGTGCCCGACCCGGCCGTCGTGGCGCAGCAGCGCAGCACGACAAGGGGCCGCCTGCGGATGCTGCTGGTACTGCTGGTGTGCGCAGCGCCGGTGGTCGCGTCCTACCTGAGCTATTTCGTGCTGCGGCCCGAGGGCCGGACCAACTACAGCGCGTTGATCCTGCCGACGCGCGCGATGCCGGCTTTGACGTTGAGCACGCTGGCTGGCCAGCCTGTGGACGCCGTAGGCCTGAGGGGCCAGTGGCTGCTCGTGGCTGTTGGCCCGAGCATCTGCGACAGCGCATGCGAACAGCGCCTGTACGCGCAGCGCCAGTTGCGCGAGATGCTGGGCCGCGAGCGCGACCGCCTCGACAAGCTCTGGCTCGTCACCGACGGCGGCACGCCCACGCCGGCCTTGCGCGCGGGGATCGAGTCACCGGGCATGCAGCTGTTGCGCGCCGACCCGGCGCAGTTGGCTGCATGGCTTGCGCCAGAGGCCGGCCAATCGCTCGAAGCGCACCTCTACGTTGTCGACCCGATGGGCGAATGGATGATGCGGGTGCCCGTCGGCGCCGAGCCCGCACGCGTGAAGCGCGATCTCGACCGCCTGATGCGCGGATCGGCCTCGTGGGACAAGGCCGGCCGCTGAACATGGATGCCGCGACGCCGCTCGTGGACTTAGCGCCGACGGCGCGGCTGCTCGGCATGGCGGCCTTGTTCGCGCTGTTGCCGCTGTCGTGGTGGTGGCTGCGCCAGCGCGCGGCCGATCCACGCGCACGGCTGGCGGCGCTGACCGCGCTGACGCTGTTCCTGACCTTCGACCTGATCGTCTTCGGCTCCTTCACGCGGTTGTCCGACTCGGGTCTCGGCTGCCCCGACTGGCCCGGTTGTTACGGTGAGGCCACACCCTTCGCCGCCCGCGAAGACATCCGCGCCGCCGAAGCGGCTTTGCCTGCCGGCCCCGTTACATGGGGCAAGGCCTGGATCGAGATGATCCATCGCTACCTCGCGATGACGGTGGGTGCGTTGATCCTCGTGATGACGGCCGCGGCGTGGCGCTGGCGCACGCGGCTGCCTTTTTCACCGTGGTGGCCGACGGTGACGCTGGTCTGGGTCATCGTTCAGGGCGTGTTCGGCAAGTACACGGTCACGCTGAAGCTCTACCCGCTGGTCGTGACGCTGCACCTGCTGGGTGGGCTGGCGCTACTGATGTTGCTGGCCGTGCAGCACGAGCGTTTCCGTGACCGGCCGCTGGCCGTGTCGCCTGCCACGCGCCGGTTGGCCGTCGTGGCAGCCAGTGTGTTGGCGCTGCAAGTGGCCAGTGGTGGATGGGTCAGCACGAACTACGCGGTGCTGGCCTGCACCGGCGCCCCGCAATGCAGCGGGCAATGGTGGCCGGCGATGGATTTCGCGCATGGCTTCACGCTGCTGCGCGAACGCGGCGGTGTTGACGGCGCGCCGTTGACGATCGAGGCGCTGGTGGCGATCCACATGGTGCACCGGCTGCTGGCCGTGGCCACGGCCGCGCTGCTGGCTGCGCTGGCCTGGCGCTTGTCGAGCGAGGCGGCGGCGCGTGGTTGGGCCGGTGTACTGGCGGCGCTGCTCGCCTGGCAGGTGGCCAGCGGCCTGTCCAACGTCGTGCTCGGCTGGCCGCTGGTGGCGGCGCTTGCACACTCGGCCGGTGCGGCGGCGCTGGTGCTGTGCCTGACGATGTTGCTGGCGCGTTCCCGCGCCGGGGCGCATGCCCAAGCCGCGGCGCCACGCCGCAGCGTGGCGACTGCCTAGAATTTCGAACTCCATGCCCACGACCCTTGCCGCCAACCGCCCGCAGACTCCACGCTGGGCGCAGTACACCGCGCTGACCAAGCCGCGCGTGGTCCAGCTGATCGTGTTCTGCGCCGTGATCGGCATGCTGCTCGCGCAGCCGGGCCTGCCGGACCTGCAGCGCGCCGCCGCAGCCACCATCGGCATCTGGCTGGTCGCGGCGGCGGCCGCCGCCTTCAATTGCCTGGTCGAACAGCACATCGACCGCCGCATGCAGCGCACGGCGTGGCGGCCGACTGCGCGTGGCGACCTCAGCAACACCCAGGCGCTGGCCTTCAGCGCAGCGCTGTGCTCAGCGGGCAGTGCGGTGCTGTATGTCGCCGTCAACCCGCTGACGATGTGGCTGACCTTTGCCACCTTTGTCGGCTACGCGGTGATCTACACCGTGGTGCTGAAGCCGCTGACGCCGCAGAACATCGTCATCGGTGGTGCTTCGGGTGCGATGCCGCCGGTGCTGGGCTGGGCGGCAATGACCGGGGAAGTCGGCGCCGAGGCGCTGATGCTGTGCCTGATCATCTTCCTGTGGACCCCGCCGCACTTCTGGGCGCTGGCGCTGTACCGCGCCGAGGACTACCGCAAGGCCGGGCTGCCGATGCTGCCTATCACCCACGGCCCCGAGTTCACGCGCCTGCAGATCCTGCTGTACACGATCGTGCTGTTCGCAGCGACGCTGCTGCCGTTCACGTACCGCATGAGCGGCTGGATCTACTTCGCCGCCGCCGTCGTGCTGGGCGCGATGTTCATCCGCTACGCGTGGCGGCTGTGGCGCGGCTACAGCGACGCGCTGGCCCGCAAGACCTTCCGCTTTTCCATCTGGCACCTGTCGCTGCTGTTTGCCGCGCTGTTGCTGGACCACTATCTCGGGCCATGGCTGACCAACACCTTCTTCACCGCCGTTCGTTGATCCTGGCCGCGCTGGCTTCGGCCGCGCTGGCAGCTTGCGACAACAAGCCTGCCGCCGGCAGCGAACCTGCCGCCGTCGCAGCAGCGACCGAGGCCTTCAAGGGCATCGACATCACCGGCGCCGAGTACGCCAAAGAACTCTCGCTCACCGACCCCTACGGCAAGCGCCGCACGCTGGCCGAATTCAAGGGCAAGGTGGTGGTGGTGTTCTTCGGCTTCACGCAGTGCCCGGACGTCTGCCCGACCACGATGGCGGAACTGGCCGGCGTGAAGAAGGCGCTGGGCCCCGCGGGCAATGATGTCCAGGGCATCTTCGTCACCGTCGACCCCGAGCGCGACACGGCCGAATTGCTCAAGACCTACGTGGCCAATTTTGGCGGCGACTTTGTCGGTCTGCGTGGCACGGTCGATGAGACCAAGGCCACCGCCAAGCACTTCAAGGTCTTCTTCGGCAAGGTGCCGGGCAAGACAGAAAGCACTTACACGGTCGACCACACTGCCGGCTCGTTCATCTTCGACCGCAGCGGCCGGGTGCGGCTGTTCACACGCTACGGCACCGGCGCAGCGGCGCTGCAATCGGACCTGCAGCGCCTGCTCGACGAACGGGCCTGAAATCGACCACCGCGGAGCGCCTTCGGCGCTGCCCCTCAAGGGGCGCCGCCAGTGGCGCGGCAGAGCCGGCGCCCCGGCGTCTGCTTGAGGAGTGCACCTCAGGCGACGGCGGCCGCGCCCTCAAGTGCCTTCTTCATCTTCTTCATCGCCGCCACTTCGATCTGGCGGATACGCTCGGCGCTGACGCCGTACTCCGCCGCCAGCTCGTGCAGCGTCATGCCACCGCTGCTGTCGTCGTTGACCTTCAGCCAGCGTTCTTCGACGATGCGCCGGCTGCGATCGTCCAGCACCGCCAGCGCGGCGGTGATGCCGTCGCCGGCCAGCCAGGCGCGGTGGCGCGCTTCGAGCGCGCGCGTCGGCTCGTGGCGGTCGTCGGCCAGGTAGGCGATCGGCGCGTAGGTTTCTTCGCCGTCGTCACCATGTGGTTCGAGCGCGATGTCGCCGCCGCCGAGCCGCATCTCCATCTCGACCACCTCGTCGGCTTTCACGCCCAACTTGGCCGCCATCGTCGCCACCTCGGTCGGCGTGAGTGTGCTGCGGTGGGTATCGGCGTCGCCGGCCTGGCTCTTCAGGCCCTGCTTCATCGAGCGCAGGTTGAAGAACAGCTTGCGCTGCGCCTTGGTCGTCGCGACCTTGACCATGCGCCAGTTCTTCAGGATGTACTCGTGGATCTCAGCCTTGATCCAGTGCAACGCGTAACTGACCAGCCGCACGCCCTGTTCGGGGTCGAAGCGCTTGACGGCCTTCATCAGGCCTACGTTGCCTTCCTGGATCAGGTCGCCTTGCGGCAGGCCATAGCCCAGGTACTGGCGCGAGACGCTGACGACCAGGCGCAGGTGCGACAGCACCAACTGCCCGGCGGCCTGCAAGTCACCGGCGTCGCGCAGCCGGCGGGCCAGGCTGCTTTCCTCGGCTTGCGTCAGCATCGGCAGCCCGTGAGTGGCCGAGATGTAGGCGTCCAGATTGCCGAGTGACGGCACCATGCACCACGGGTCGCGCACGGCCAGCGTGCTGGTCGGCGACGCGCGCGATGAAGCCATCGGCAGCAGGGCAGAAGGGGCAGCAAACACAGCATTCATGGGGGCTGGAACTCCGAGTACCCAAGACGTGGGCAATGCATATTAGCACTCTCGTCCTTGGAGTGCTGACGATCCACCCGCTCGGCGTTGGGGCGACGCCAGACACACAAGCGCAAAGGTTAATGACGTAAGCCTGCGCTCACATTCCCCAACGAGTTTCCATCCCTTCGAGCGCTTCGTCGATGATCGTCAGGAAGCGCGCCACCTCCAGTGGCTTGGTCACGTACTGGAGTGCGCCGAGGCGCAACGCCTCCTCGATACGCACGGCCGTGGCGTCGGCCGAGACCACGATCACCGGGATCCCGGCGATGTCGTCGTCCAGCTTCAAGTGGCGCAGCAACTCCAGCCCGCTGATGTCGGGCAACCCCATGTCCAGCAGCACCAGATCGGGCTTCAGCCGGCGCACGGCCTGCACGCCGTCCAGGCCGTTGGTCGAGACCGACAGCTCGATCTGTGGCCGCTGCAACAGCACCCCGCGCATCACTTCGACATTGGTTTCGTTGTCCTCGATGTAGTGCACGGTGCGCTGGCGGTACGGCGCCGGGCCGGTTTCGGCGGCTGGCAGCACCGGCGCCACATCGCCTTCGGCCGGCGGCAGCCTCAGCGTGAACTCCGAGCCCACACCCGCCGTGCTGGCGGCCCGCAGCGTGCCGCCCATCAGCTCGGCCAGCCGGCGGCTGATGACCAGGCCGATGCCGGTGCCCTCGATCGTGCTGGCCTCGCGGCCCAGCCGGTTGTAGGGCTGGAACAGCAACTGCATCTGCGCCGCTGTCATGCCCAGCCCCGTGTCGGCAACCAGGACTTCGATGAAGCCGTCTTCGGCCCGGCGCATCGTCACCCCCACGCTGCCGCCACTGCGGTTGTATTTGACGGCGTTGCTGAGCAGGTTGGTCAGGATCTGGCGCAGACGCGTCGGGTCAGCCTGCACCGCCGCCGCGCTGGGGTCGGGTGGCGTGCCGGGTTCGAGCAGGCGCACGCCACGCTCGCCGGCCACGGCCGAGACCATCGACTGCGCGGCGGCCACCAGCGGCGCCAACGCCACCGGTTGCAGCGCCAGCCGCACCGCGCCGGACTCGATGCGCGCCAGATCCAGCGTCTCGTTGATCATCTCCAGCAGGTGCCAGCCCGCGCGCTGAATCTGCTGCGCCCAGTCTCGCTGGTGCGTCACCAGGGCAGGCTCGCGGTCCAGCCCCAGCAACTGCGCGAAGCCGATCATCGCGTTCAATGGCGTGCGCAATTCGTGGCTCATGCGCGAGACGAACTCGCTCTTGGCACGGTCGCTGGCTTCGGCGCGCTGGCGTGCCTGCTCGGAGGCTTCGAGCTGCATGTGCTCGGTGATGTCCTCGACCACCGCAACGATTCGCCGCAGGCCGCCGCGGCTGTCGCGCAGCGGCACCGCCGAGACGCGCACCGACGTCGGCCGCCCGGGGCCGCCGGTGAAGTGCAGCGTACGGCGCACGTTGGCGCCACGGGTGCTACCGGGCTCGCCGGTGCTGCTACCGGTGTTGCCGGCTCTGACCGCGGCGATCAGATCGTCGAGCGCAACACGCATCGCCTGCTGGTCGCCCGGCACCACCACCGCATCCAGGCGCCGGCCCCGCATCTCGTCGAGCGGCTTGCCGATCATCCGGGCCAGCGGTGGGTTGGCGTCGATCAGCCGGCCATCGGGGTCGAGGAACACCACGCCCAGCGGCACGTTGTCCAGGATCGACCGCAGCCGCTCTTCGCTGTCGCGCAGCGCTTCTTCGGCCTGGCCGCGATCGTTCATCTCGCGGCGGAGCGTGGCCGTGCCGGCAAGAACCGCCAACTCGGTACGCCGGCTGTGCCCGGTGACGGTGAGCAGCAGTGCACCGAGCATGGCCGCCGCCGACAGCCCGGCCAGCGACAGCAGCAGTTCGGTCCCGGGTTGCCCTGCGGCATCGGCGCTCAGGTTGCGTGACAGCCGCAGCTCGAGCTGGCGGTCGGCCAGCTGCACGTTTCGCACGGCGTGGTGGCCGCCGCCGCTTGTGGTGAGATCCTCACAGCCCGGTGCACCCGCCAGGCGCTGACGCTCGACCCCCGGGTTCGGGTCGACCAGGCACCAGCGCAAGCCCGCCGGGACGGGCCCTTCGCCGCCGGCGCGCGGGGTGAAGATGGACCCAGCCCGGAATGCCACCGAGATCGCACCGCGCAGCGCCGCCTGGCGCGCGGCGGGGTCGGCCGGCTGGCCGTCGAACTGCGCTTGGTAGACCGCCAACCCGGTTTCGTCGTTGGGCGATTGGGTCAGGCGGAATCCGGCGCTGGCGCTGGGCTGACCGCTGCGCGCGCTGGCTTGCAGCGCGGCGCGTGGAGCCGGGATCGACCAGACGTTGACGCCTAAAGCGCTCTCGTTGCCAGCTGCGGGCTCGATCAACCGCAGCACCATCACCTCGCCATCCGCGCTGCGTCGGGCGCCGTTGTCGCGGTCGAAGACGCGAAAGTCGACCAGACCCTGCTGCCGGGCCTCGGCCTCGAAAGGCGGCAGCGCCGCCAGCGGCACCCGCGCGAACCAGCTGAAGGACTGCAAGGGCATGTCCTGCGCCAGCCACCAGGCCGCGGCGTCTCGCATCGTCTCGGGCATCGAGCCGGGTGCGGCCGGGCCCGCGGCACCGTGCAGGGCCTGCAGCGCGAACAGCGGCAACTGCAGACGGGACTGGACCCGGCTGGCGGCCTGGTCGGCGTCGCGCTCGAAGCTGGCGTGCTGGCGCTGTGCGTTGGCCCGTTCCAGTTCCGCGAGCCCGACGGCCACCAGCGCCGCTGCCACCAGCAGCGGCAGGCCAAGCGTCACGCGCCGCGGCCGCCAGTCGGCCTTCGGGCGGCCGATCAGCGTCAGCACCATCGGTGCGGCGATCAGCGTGCCCAGCGTGTCGCCGACCCACCACGTCAGCCAGTTCGACACCCAGGTGTCGGCACTCAAGGCGCCGGCGGCCAGCAGCGCTGGCGTCGCCACGCTCGGGCTGACCGCACAGGCCAGCACCGCGCCGTAGAAGCCTGCCACGGCGATGTCGCGCGGCGAATTCAGCACCACCGGTACACCCGCATGCCGGCGCACGCCGAGCGTGCCGACTCCCGCTTGCAGCGCCGCACCGCAGGCAATGGCCGCCGGCAGCCAGACCATCGACAGGCCTTCCTGGCCGCGCAGCGCACCCAAGCCCAGGTTGACGATGAAGGAGCCCACCCAGACCCCCGGCAGTGCCGCGGCGCCCCAGGTCAGCGTGGCCGCCAGCGCGATGCCCGCCGAGGGATACAGCGGCGACGCGTAGCCCGGCGGCCCGGCCAGCATCAGCGCGATCCAGCCGACGGCCGCGTAGGCCAGCGCGGTCGCGCCAGCCGCGGCCCAGGGGCCCAGGGCGCCGTCGCCCTCCGGCGGCAAGAAGGGTGACCGCGCCGTCATGCGTGGCACTCTACTGCTGCGCCTGCCCGCCTAGCGTGTTGCAAAAAGTTCAGACGTTGAAGAGGAAGTTCAGCACGTCACCGTCCTTGACGACGTAGTCCTTGCCTTCGGCGCGCATCTTGCCGACATCCTTGGCGCCCTGTTCGCCCTTGAAGGCGATGAAATCGTCGAAAGCGATCGTCTGGGCGCGGATGAAGCCGCGCTCGAAGTCGGTGTGGATCACCCCGGCGGCCTGCGGGGCGGTGTCGCCGATGTGGATCGTCCAGGCCCGCACTTCCTTCACGCCGGCTGTGAAGTAGGTCTGCAAGCCCAGCAGCGAGAACGCGGCGCGGATCAGCCGGTTCAGGCCCGGCTCGTCCTGCCCCATCTCTTGCAGGAACATCAGCTTGTCTTCGTCCGCCATCTCGGAGAGCTCGCTCTCGGTCTTGGCGCAGATGGCGACGACGGGTGCGTTCTGCTTCGCCGCGTACTCGCGCAAACGGTCGAGATACGGGTTGTTCTCGAAGCCGGTCTCGCTGACGTTGCCGACGAACATCGCCGGCTTGGCCGTGATCAGGCACAGCGGCTTGAGGATGATCCGTTCTTCCTTGCCGAAGTCGATGCCGCGCACCGGCTGCGCCTGGTCGAGCGCGGCCTGGCACTTCTCGAGCACCTTGACGAGGGCTGCCGCTTCCTTGTCGTTGCCCGAGCGCGCGGCCTTGACGTAGCGGTGCAGGCTCTTTTCGACCGTCGACAGGTCGGCCAGGCACAGCTCGGTCTGGATCACCTCGATGTCGGAAATGGGGTCGACCTTGCCGGCAACGTGGATGACGTTGGCATCGTCGAAGCAGCGCACCACGCCCACGATGGCGTCGGTTTCGCGGATGTGGCTGAGGAACTGGTTGCCCAGGCCTTCGCCCTTGCTGGCACCGGCGACCAGCCCGGCGATGTCGACGAACTCGACGATCGCCGGCACGATGCGCTCGGGCTTGACGATGTCGGCGAGCTTGCCCAGCCGCGGGTCAGGCAACTCGACGATGCCGACGTTCGGCTCGATGGTGCAGAACGGATAGTTCTCGGCCGCGATGCCGGCCTTGGTGAGCGCGTTGAAGAGTGTCGACTTGCCGACATTGGGCAGGCCGACGATGCCGCACTTGAGACTCATGGGTGGACTTTCGGATTCAGGAACTGCAAGGCGGCCGCACGTTGCGCGCAAGCCGCCTGGACGGCGAATTTTAGATGCGCTGCTATGGTTACCGCATGCTGAACCTGCAACCCCATCGCAAGGACCTCGGCGGCGGCTTCACGGTGCGGCGGCTGCTGCCGGCAGCGCGGCAGCGCGCGGTCGGGCCGTTCGTGTTCTTCGACCACTTCGGGCCCGTCACGGCAACGCCGGCCGACAGCCACGACGTACGGCCGCACCCGCACATCGGGCTGGCGACGGTGACCTACCTGTTCGAAGGTGCGATGCAGCACCACGACTCGGCCGGCGCAGCGCAGCGCATCGAGCCCGGTGCGATCAACTGGATGACGGCGGGCCGCGGCATTGTGCATTCCGAGCGCACCCCGGCCGACCTGCGCGGCATCGTGCGGCGCAGCCACGGCCTGCAACTTTGGTGCGCGCTGCCAGCGGCCGATGAAGAGGTCGAGCCCTCGTTCGTCCACACGCCCGCCGCCGCGTTGCCCGAGCTGGAAGCGGGCGGCGCGGTGGTGCGTGTGCTGGTCGGCGAGGCGTTTGGCCAGGCCTCGCCGGTGGCGGTGCTTTCGCCGACGCTGTACCTGGACCTGGCGCTGACGGCGGGCGACGCGCTGCCGCTGCCGCAGGCCGCCGAGCGTGCGGTCTACGCCGTCGAAGGCGCGCTGCGGCTGGACGGCACGCCGCTGCCGCTGCACACCATGGTGGTCCTCGATGCCGGCGACGAGCCGATGCTATCGGCCGACGAAGACAGCCGCGCGGTGCTGATCGGCGGCGAGCCGCTGGGCCCGCGCCACATCTGGTGGAACTTCGTCTCCAGCCGCAAGGAGCGCATCGTGCAGGCCGCCGACGACTGGGCCGCAGGCCGCTTCGGCCAGGTGCCTGGGGAGACCGAATTCATCCCGCTGCCCGAGGCTCGATTCGTGCCCTGAAGGACGATCAGAACGCGTAGCTCGCGCGCACCGCCATGCCGGTGCGCAGCGTGACGTCGAAGCCGCTCTCGATGACCGCGTTCATGCCGAAGGTGATGCCGCCTTTCATGCGCGCATCGACGCGAAAGGTGGCCAGCGTGTCACCGACGGTGTGGCCGGTAGCAGCGGTGGCCGGGTCGACGTCGGGGATCGTGCAGCGCACGCAGGGCTTGGTCAGGCGCAGCCGCACCGGGCCTTCTGGTGTGTCGATGTCGAGGGCTTCGATGTGGTCCTCGTCGAAGGCTTCGAGCCCGTCGAGCACGATGTTCGGGCGGAAGCGTTGCATCGTGACCGCTTCTGCGCCGCGCGCCGCCAGCCGGGTATTCAGGTCAGCCAGCGAAGCACTGCCAGCCACCAGCAGCGGAAAGCCGTCGGCGAACGCGGCTTCGGCTTGAAGGCCGGCGGTCCACGCCAGGTCCGCCAGGCGCTGCTGGTCGGGATCGAAGCGCACCAGCCGCAGGCCGGGGCGGCCGAGGAAGTCGCTGAACCACTGCCCCGCCAGTGCGCCCATCTCGAAGGCGCGCACGTGGTCTTCCCAGACCTGCGCATGGGTGGCCGACTCGACCGTGTCCACTCGAAGATGCAGCGCGAGCATGCCGGGTGCGCGCAGCACCACGTCGCCCTGCTTGAACGATGGCTGCACCAGCGCCATCCGCGGCAGCTCGCGCTGGGTCAGCATGTCGCCGTGGGCATCGACCACCATCCAGTCTCGGTCCAGGTCCAGGCCGGTGGGTGTCAGCGTGCGTTCGTCGACGGCGATGCCGGCGCACGACTTGATCGGGTGGACGTACAACGCCGCGATGCGGCAGGCCACGCCAGCGTCGGCCAGGGGTTCGTCAGAACGCAAGAATGCTCCGCCAGGGTCATGCAGTTGCACGGGATTGTGGCCGGGTGGGGCTCCCTACAATTCGAGGTATGTCGTTGGTCCAACCTGCACTGGACGTGCTCGTGCGCGGCGCCGGTGCCGTCGGGCTGACCGGCGCGCTGGCGTTGTCACGCCAGGGCCTGGCGGTCGGGGTGCTGGATGACGCCGGATCGGCCCGCAGCAACGACGTGCGCGCCTTTGCGCTGAACGCTGCATCGGTCGCGTTGCTGGCCAGCCTGAAGGTCTGGGACGCATTGCCGGCCGATGCCCGCACGCCGGTGCACGAGATGCGTGTCGAGGCCGACAAGCCCGGTGCGGCGCTGGAGTTCTCGGCGTGGAGCCAGGGCTTGAGCGAGTTGGCGTGGATCGTCGACGCGGCCGAGCTCGAGAGCGCGCTGCGCGCCGCCGTGCGCTTCGCACCATACGTCGAAGTGCTCACCGCCGAACAGCCGGCCGCGCTGCAATTGTTGGCCGAGGGCAAAGCATCGCTCACCCGCGAACGACTCGGTGTGACGATGCAGCGCCAGGCCTACGGCCAGCACGCGATCGCTGCGCGGCTGGCCACCGACCGCGGCCACCAGGGCCTGGCGCGGCAGTGGTTCCGCAGCCCCGACGTGCTGGCCTTGTTGCCGCTCGACCGGCCGTTGGCCGGGCATGGCCTGGCGCTCGTCTGGTCGCTGCCCGACGACGAAGCGGCGCGTTTGATGGCGCTGCCCGATGCCGAGTTCGAGGCCGCGCTGGCACAAGCCACCGGCGACGTGGCCGGCCACCTGATGCTGGCCGGCCCGCGTGCGCAATGGCCGCTGTCGCTGGCCCGTGCCGATCGCATCGTCGGCCCCGGCTGGGCGCTGCTCGGCGATGCCGCGCACGTCGTTCACCCGCTCGCCGGCCAGGGCCTGAACCTCGGCCTGGCCGACGTCGCTGTGCTGGTGCGTGTGCTGGCCGAACGCGAGCCTTGGCGCGCGCTGGGCGACCCGAAACTGCTGGCCCGCTACGCCCGTGAACGCGCTGCGCCGGTGTGGCGCATGGGGCAGGTCACCGACGGCCTGTTGAACCTCTTCGCCAGCCCCTGGCCGCTGGCGCGCGAGTTGCGCTGCCGCGGCCTGACCGCCGTCGACCGGCTGCCGCCGCTCAAGCGATGGCTGACCACGCGCGCCTTGCAAGGCTGAAAGGTGGCGGGCAGCGGCGCGACCACAGCCTTTCTGAACCCTTCTCGACTGACTGAAAGCCCGACCGAATGAACACGACGCCCCATCGCCTGCCCTTGCGAAGCTGGTTGAGCTGCCTGGCCCTGACCCTGCTTTGCAGCGGGGCCTGGGCGCAGGAGGCTGCCATTCGCAAGGCCTTGTCGGAGCGCCTGCCGCAGCTGCCCAAGATCGACGAAGTCAGCAAGACCCCGGTCGCGGGTGGCCTGTACGAAGTGCGCTTCGGCGGCAACCAGATCCTGTATGCCGATGCCACCGGCGAATTCATCTTCGTCAACGGCTCGCTGATCGAGACCAAGACCCGCACCGACCTGACCGAGGCGCGCGTTGAACGCCTCACCGCCATCGACTTCGACACCTTGCCATTGAAGGACGCGATCACGATCGTGCAGGGCACCGGCGCCCGCAAGATGGCGGTGTTCGGCGACCCGAACTGCGGCTTTTGCAAGCGCTTCGAGCGCGACCTCGCCGGCATCCGGGACGTCACGGTCTATACCTTCCTGATTCCGATCCTGGGCCCCGATTCGACGACGAAGTCGCGCGACATCTGGTGCGCCCGCGACGCGCCCAAGGCCTGGCGCGCCTGGATGCTCGACGGCGCCACCCCGCCGAAATCGGCTGCCGGTTGCGACACGGCGGCGCTCGAGCGCAATCTGGAGTTCGCGCGTAAGTTCCGCATCAGCGCGACGCCGGTGGCGGTGTTCGAAGACGGCACCCGCCGCACCGGCGCGATGAAGGCCGAGCAGGTCGACCTGATGCTGGCGGCCTCGCGCGGCAAGCGCTGAAGGCGGTGCCGGCGACGGGCTGCCGCAGGCGGGCTGGATGCTGAGCACCCGCCGCGCCGCGGCTGCCGGCGCGCTGATCGCGGCGGTGACCGTCGCCCACCTGTGGCTGGCCGGGCAGGCGTTGCCGTCGGGGCTGGGCGGCGACAGCAGACGGGCGGCCAAGGCCACGATCGACGTCAGTTTCGTGCGCCAACTGCTGCCCGCGGAGCCGGCTGCTGCGGCGCCGGCCGTCGCACGGCCCGCCAAGCCGGGCGTCGCGCCGCGTGTGCCTGCCGCGGTCGCCGAAGCCGCTTCGGCACCGCGGTTGGCCGAGTTGGCGCAGCCGATGCCGGAGCCTGAGCCCGTGCGCGAGCCGCCGCCAGAACCGGCCGCGGCGGTCGCAACGAACAGCGCCGCTGACCTGCCGCCGGCTGCATCCCCACCGCCGTCCGCGCTGCTGCCCGGCACGCCTGACGGCACGGGCGCCACCGCCCGCTTCGAATGGCCGCCTTCGACGCGCTTGCAGTACCACCTGACCGGCCAATTTCGCGGTCCGGTCGAGGGCCAGGCCAGCGTCGAGTGGCGCCGCCAGGGCACGCGCTACCAGGTCGATCTGCACTTGAGCATCGGCCCGGCCTTTGCGGCGCTGATGAGCCGCACCATCACCAGCGAAGGCGAGATCACCGCCGCCGGGCTGCGGCCCACGCGCTACGACGAAACCACGCGCGCGCTGTTGCGCGAGCCACGCCGGCTGGTGGTGCAGATGGGCGACGAGCAGGTGGTGCTGGCCGGTGGCCGCACGCTGCCGCGGCCGCCGGGTTTGCAGGACAGTGCCAGCCAGTTCGTGCAATTGACCTGGCTGTTCACCACCGATCCCTCGCGCCTGCGCGAGGGCCAGCAGATCGAACTGCCGCTGGCGCTGCCGCGGCGGGTGGCCAACTGGGTCTACGAGGTCGGTGCCACCGAGGCTATCGACACCCCCGCCGGCCCGGTGCCGGCGGTGCACGTGAAGCCGCGGCGCGACACCGTGGCTCTACGCCCGGGCGGCGAGCTGATGGCTGAAGTCTGGTTTGCGCCGAGCCTGCAATACCTGCCGGTGCGCATGCTGATCCGGCAGGACGCCGAGGTCTTTGTCGAACTGCGTCTGGCCGGGTTGCCGCAGCAGGCGGCAGACGGTGGCGGTAACGCGTCCGCTGCCGGCGCTTCAGCGCCTACAAATCGGTGAAGCGGGCGACGAAGGCCATCGCGGCCTCGCGCCCGCGGATGCTGTTCAACGCCTGCGCGCCGGCACTCAGCGCTGCACGCAGCTCTTCGAGGTTGCGCGCCTTTTCGATGCGCACCGCCACCGACTCGGCAGCCGGGCCGAGCTGCTCCATCAGCAGGCGCAGGCCTTCGCGGCGCCGCGCTTCCAGCGCCGGTTCCAGCGCGGGCTGGGCGGCCGGCGCACGCGGCGCTGGCGCCAACGACGTGGGCTGGGTGTTGCCGAGCGGCATCGGCCGTGGTGGCTGCTGTGGCGGCAGGGGTGGCGGCGCCGGCACGGTCGTCGTCGCGGTGATGGGCCTGCCCGGCGGGAAACGCGGCACGGTTTCGCGCATCAGGACGTCGATGAAGCCGTTCTCCAGCAGCCAGGCCACGGTTTCCACCGGTTGCTGAAGGATCAGCGCACGCAACTCCTCGTCGGTGCGTTTGCCATCGACCACGATCAATGCACTGCGCAACCGCGGCGCGAGCTTGTGGGCGCGCGTCTCGATTTCAGAGACGCCTTTGGTGGTCTTGCGGTAGATCAGGGGCATGCTGGGGGCGCTGGCCGCCGGTAACGCCGACCGGGGCAACGAGGCCGCTGCCGTTAAAAGCAGAAGCTTAGTCCGGGCGCCGGGCCTTCGGACAGGGAAATGCACCCGAAAGCGGTGCGTATAGTGGCGCCGGCCGCGACATTGTTCTTCTACAGCCCGCCGCCATGAACCCCGAAGACACCCTGGTCCTCACCGACACCCGCGGCGACGGTGCCCGCCGCACCGGCCTGATCACGCTGAACCGGCCGAAGCAGCTGAACGCGCTGAACGACGCCTTGATGGACGAACTGGGTGCCGCGCTGCGGGCCTTCGACGCCGACGACGGCATCGGCGCGATCGTCATCACCGGCAGCGAGAAAGCCTTTGCAGCAGGCGCCGACATCGGTGCGATGGCGCGCTTTACGTACATGGACGCGTACCTCGGCAACTACATCACCCGCAACTGGGAAACGTTGCAGCAGGTGCGCAAGCCGGTGATCGCGGCGGTGGCCGGCTTTGCGCTCGGCGGCGGCTGCGAACTGGCGATGGCCTGCGACTTCATCATCGCTGCCGACACTGCGAAGTTCGGCCAGCCCGAGATCAAGCTCGGCATCATCCCCGGCGCCGGCGGCACGCAGCGCCTGCCGCGCGCGGTCGGCAAGGCCAAGGCGATGGACATGGTGCTGACCGGCCGCATGATGGACGCGGCCGAGGCCGAACGCGCCGGCCTCGTGTCACGCGTGGTGCCGGCCGACAAGCTGCTCGACGAAGCCCTGGCCGCCGCGGCCGCCATCAACGCGCTGGGCGCACCGAGCGTGATGCTGGCCAAGGAATGCGTGAACCGCGCTTTCGAAAGCGGTCTGCGCGACGGCATCGATTTCGAACGGCGCATCTTTCACTCGGTGTTCGCCACCGAAGACCAGAAGGAAGGCATGGACGCCTTCGTCGGCAAGCGCAAGGCGGTGTTCAAGCACCGCTAGTCGCCACCCTCGCCGCTGTTGCAGACGAAGCGTGCGCTTTGGTGCGCGCCGTCGGCTGACAGGGCGAGCCAGTCCAGGCGCAGTGCCAGCGCCGTGACGACCGCGAATTGCACCCTGCCGTCGGCGGTGAGGTAGTCACGCTCGGCGGCGGTCCCGGCGATCCTCGACCAGCGCGCCGCGACGGCATCGGCATCGGTCTGCACCGCAAGCCGCACCTTCACGCGCAGTTGCCACGACAAGGCGGGCGACCAGCACAGCAGCGTGCCCAGCGGCTGCCGAGCGATCTGCTGCACCTTGGCGCTGCCGGCCTCGGTGAAGAACACCAGTTGACGGGCGGCGATATCCACTTCGCGCAGCACCACGGTGCGCGCGTCGGCGCTGCCGTCATCGGCAACCGTAGCCAGCGCGGCCAGGCGCCATGCATGGCCTCGCCGTGTGGGCGCAAGGCTCAGCTCGCGCCAGAGTGCCGCTTCGTCGATCAACTTTCCCGCTGCAGCGCCGGATTCATGCTGATTCCCGGCGCAAGGCCGGGAAGAGGATCACGTCCCGGATCGTCGGGCTGTCGGTCAGCAGCATGATCAGCCGGTCGATCCCGATGCCGCAGCCACCGGCTGGCGGCATGCCATATTCGAGCGCCCGGATGTAGTCGGCGTCGTAGTACATCGCCTCCTCGTCACCGGCGTCCTTGTTGGCGGCCTGGGCGTTGAAGCGTGCGGCCTGGTCCTCGGGGTCGTTCAGCTCCGAGAAGCCGTTGGCATATTCGCGGCCGGTGATGAAAAGCTCGAAACGTTCGGTGATGGCCGGGTTGCTGTCGGACGCGCGCGCCAGCGGGCTGACTTCGACCGGGTAGTCGATGATGAAGGTCGGTTGCCACAACTGGGCCTCGACCACCGCTTCGAACAGGCCGAACTGCAACTCGGCCAGCTTCCAGTGCGCGGCGGCGGCTTCTTCGCCGGCTGCGCTGATGCGCTGACGCAGCAGCGCCGGGTCGTCGGCCTGTTCGCCGGAAAGCCCGGCGTGTTCGATCAACGACTGCCGCACCGACAGCCGCGCGAAGGGCTGATCCAGCGCCACCGGCTTGCCGGCATACGTCAGCGCCGCCGACCCCGTGGCCGCGCGTGCCGCGTGCCGCAGCACGGCTTCGGTGAAATCCATCAGGTCGTGGTGCGTCCAGTACGCCGCGTAGAACTCCATCATCGTGAACTCGGGGTTGTGGCGGACGCTGATTCCCTCGTTGCGAAAATTGCGGTTGATCTCGAACACGCGCTCGAAGCCGCCGACCACCAGCCGCTTCAGGTAGAGCTCGGGTGCGATGCGCAGGAACATCTGCTGGTCGAGCGCGTTGTGGTGGGTGACGAAGGGCTTGGCGTTCGCGCCGCCGGGGATGGGGTGCAGCATCGGCGTCTCGACTTCGAGAAAGCCGTGCTCGACCATGAAGTTGCGCATCGAACTGACGGCCTTGCTGCGGGCTACGAAGCGGGCGCGGGCCGCGTCGTCGACGATCAGGTCGACGTAGCGCTGGCGGTACTTCTGCTCCTGGTCGGTCATGCCGTGGAACTTGTCCGGCAGCGGGCGCAGGCTCTTCACCAGCAGGCGGATCGAGGTCGCCTTGACCGACAGCTCGCCACTGCGTGTGCGGAAGAGCGTGCCTTCGCAGCCAACGATGTCGCCCAGGTCCCAGTGCTTGAAGGCGGCCAGTACTTCGGCGCCAACGGCGTCCTGCTGCACGTAGAGCTGGATCCGGCCGGTGGCGTCTTGCAGCGTCGCGAAGCAGGCCTTGCCCATCACGCGTTTGAGCATCATCCGGCCGGCTACGACGACATGAATGCCCTTCGGCTCCAGCTCGTCGTTGGGTTCGTCGCCGTGCTGCTGGTGCAGCGCGGCAGCGTGGTGCTGCGGCTTGAAGTCGTTGGGGAAGGCGACGCCTTGTGCGCGCAGCGCCTTGAGCTTTTCGCGCCGCTCGGCAATCAGCTGGTTCTCGTCGATCGGCGCCGGCAGGGCGGTCGGGCTGGTCGGGGTCGTCGTGGGATGGGTCATCGTCAACTCGTTGAATCTGCTGCAATTTTAGGCGGCCATCTAAGGGCCGGCCGTAGAATTCGCGGCCTTCGAAACCGCATCCATGCCCGCCGCCGTCTTTCCGATCACCAGCCGCGCAATTCGCTTCGCGCTGGTGGGCTGTGGTCGCATCTCGGCCAACCACATCGATGCGCTGCGAGCGCACGCCGGCCGCGCCGAACTGGTGGCGGTATGCGACCCGGATGCGACGGCATGCCAGTCGGCCGCCGCGCGCAGCGGCGCCAAGGCCTTCGAATCGATGGAATCGATGCTGGCTGGCGCCGACTTCGACGTGGCCGTACTCGCCACCCCCAGCGGTCTGCACCCGCGGCAGGCGATCGCCGCCGCGCGCACCGGCCGCCATGTGCTGACCGAAAAGCCGATGGCCACCAAGTGGGACGAGGGCATGCAGATGGTGCGCGAGTGCCGCGAGGCTGGCGTCAAGCTGTTCGTCGTCAAGCAGAACCGGCTCAACCCGACGATGCAGCGGCTCAAGCGCGCGGTCGACGGCGGGCGCTTCGGCCGCATCTTCCTGGCCAATGTCAATGTGTTCTGGACGCGCCCGCAGAGCTACTACGACGACGCGCCGTGGCGCGGGTGCTGGGACATGGACGGCGGCGCGTTCCTCAACCAGGCCAGCCACTATGTCGACATGCTCGATTGGTTGATCGGCCCCGTGGACAGCGTGCATGCCTACACCGCCACGCTGGCCCGCAACATCGAAGCCGAGGACACCGGTGTGATGAGCCTGCGGCTGCGCAGTGGCGCGCTCGCGTCGATCAACGTGACGATGCTGACCCACGGCAAGAACTTCGAAGGCAGCGTCACGATCCTGGGCGAGCGGGGCACCGTGCGCATCGGCGGCGTGGCGGTCAACAAGATCGAGCATTGGCAATTCGAGACGCCGTTGCCGGAAGACGCCGAAGTGGCAGACGCCAACTACACGCCGACTTCGGTCTACGGCTTCGGCCACCCGCTGTACTACGACAACGTGATTGCCACGCTGCGCGGCGAGGGCGCGGCCCAGGTCGACGGCTACGGCGGCCTGCGCTCGCTGGAGGTCGTGATCGCCGCGTACCGCAGCGCGCGCGACGCCGTGCGGGTCGGGTTGCCGCTGGTGTTCTGAATCATGAAACACCCCCGGAGCGCCGGCGGCGCTGCCCCCTCAAGAGGGCGGCGCCAGTGGCCCGACAGAGCCGGTTCCTCGGCGTCTGCTTGGGGGGCGCTTCTGTTGGTGTGCGCGCTGCTGGCCGCTTGCGGCGCCAGCGTCAAGCGCGAGGAATCGGCGCCGAAGATCGAGCTGCCCGCAACCGCGCAGGGCAAGGTGGTGCTGATCATCGAACCCGGCAACGCAGTGGTGGCCAAGCGGCCCGACTGGACGGCGCTGGTCGAAACCTTCACCGCTGCGATGGGCAAGGCAGCGGGCAACGCGCGGCTCGAATTCAGCGCCTACAAGGCTGGCACGCGGCCGGCGCCCGAAGCGGGCACGCTGGTGACGGTGAAGGTCAACAACTTCACGTTGATCGGCTCCGACAAACGCTTCGCGTTCGGTGCCATCGCCGGCAGCGGGGCGCTCGATACCGAGGTCAGCTTCGCCGAACTGCAATCTGGCAAGGCCCTGGGCACGCGCAAGTACGCCGCCAGTTCCGGTGCCTTCGCGGGCGTGATGTCGGCGCCGACCGAGCGCCAGCTCGACGTGCTGGCCGAGCAGATCTTCAAGGACCTGGCGCGCAAGTGACAACGTCGGCTACCGGCAAAGGCGCCGTCACCTTGGACCCCAACGGCCAAGCCGCCAGCGTCCAATCCAGCGCCATCGTCGATGAAGGCGCGGTGCTGGGGGCTGGCACCCACGTGTGGCACTTTGCCCATGTCTGCGCGGGTGCGCGCATCGGCCGCGGCTGCTCGTTGGGCCAGGGCGTGTTCGTCGGCAACGACGTGCTGATCGGCAACAACGTCAAGGTGCAGAACCAGGTCTCGGTCTACGACGCCGTCACCCTCGAAGACGATGTCTTCTGCGGGCCGAGCATGGTGTTCACCAACGTCCACAACCCACGCAGCGCGGTGCCGCGAAAGCATGAGTACAAGCGCACGCTGGTCCGGCGCGGCGCGACGCTCGGCGCCAACTGCACGGTGGTTTGCGGCACGACGATCGGCGAGTACGCCTTCGTCGGCGCGGGCGCCGTCGTCACGCACGACGTGCCGGCGTTTGCCTTGATGGTCGGCGTGCCGGCGCGGCGCATCGGCTGGATGAGCCGGCATGGCGAGCGCTTGAACTTCGACGCCGCCGGTCTGGCGGCCTGCCCGGCCACGGGCGAGCGCTATGAACTCGGGGGCGGGCTGGTCAGGCCATGCAGTTCACCGACCTGAAGGCGCAGTACGCGGCGCTGAAAACGTCGATCGACGCCCGCATCCAGCGTGTGCTGGATCACGGCCAGTACATCCTCGGCCCCGAAGTCGCCGAGCTGGAAGCCGCACTCGCTGCCTTCACCGGCAGCCGCCACTGCGTCACGGTGGCCAGCGGCACCGAGGCGCTGCTGATCGCCCTGATGGCGATCGAGCTGAAGCCCGGCGACGAGGTCATCACGACGCCATTCACCTTTGCCGCGACGGCCGAGATGATCGTGCTGGCGGGCGGCAGGCCGGTCTTCGTCGACATCGAAGCCGACACCTGCAACATCGACGTGCGGCTGGTCGAAGCGAAGATCACGCCGCGCACGAAGGCGCTGATGCCGGTCGGCCTGTACGGCCAGATGGCCGACATGGACGAACTGAAGGCGGTCGCCGCGCGGCATGGCCTTGCGGTCATCGAAGACGCGGCGCAGAGCTTTGGCGCCAGCTACCGCGGCCGCCGCTCTTGCAAGGGCGCGACCTTCGGTGCCACCAGCTTCTTCCCGAGCAAGCCGCTGGGTTGCTACGGCGACGGCGGTGCGCTGTTCACCGACGACGACGCGTTGGCGCAAGCCGCGCGCGAGATCCGCGTGCATGGCCAGAGCGCGCGCTACCACCACACGCGCATCGGCGTCGGCGGGCGGCTCGACACGATCCAGGCCGCGGTGCTGCTGGGCAAGCTTGAACGCTTCGAGTGGGAGCTTCAGCGCCGCGCAGAAATCGGCGCCCGCTACCAGCGGCTGCTTGTGGGTGTCGAGCAGGTGACGGTTCGCCCCGACCGCGACTCGGTCTTCGCTCAGTTCACGGTGATGGTCGACGACCGCGTGGCCGTGCAGGGCGCACTGAAGGCGGCGGGCGTGCCGACCGCCGTGCACTACCCCAAACCGCTGCATCATCAGCCGGCTTACGCGTCGTATTGCTGCCCCGAGTGCTGCCCCGTTGCCGCGCGCCGGGCCGAACGCGTGCTGAGCCTGCCGATGAGCGCCGACCTCACCGAGGCCGACCAGGACCGCGTGGTGCAAGCGCTGTTCGGCGCGTTGCGGTGAACCCCACGCACCGCGGCTGCCCGGTCTGCGGCACCGACGCACCCAAGCTTGCCTTCGTCAAGGACGGCCACGAAATGGTCAGTTGCCGCGCCTGTGGCTGCCTGTACGTCGGTGCCGACCCGTCGTCGATCGACTTCGACGCGCTCTACGGCGAGGCCTACTACAACGGCGGTGCCGACGCGGTCTTCGCCGACTACACCGGCCAGGCCGCCGCGCGCCGCGCGCATGCCCGGCGCAAGCTGGCCTGGCTGCGCCATATGCCGCCGCGTATTCCGCGCCGCGGCCGGTTGCTCGACGTGGGCTGCGCGGCCGGCTTCTTCCTCGCCGAGGCGCAAGCGCACTACGAGGTGCAGGGTATCGAGCTGTCGCAGTGGAGCTCGGCTTACGCGCGCGAGAAGCTGAGCCTGCCCGTCATCACCGGAACGCTGTCGCAGGCAGCGCTGCCCGCCTCGCACTACGACGTGGTGACGCTGTGGGACGTGATCGAGCATGTGCCCGAGCCGGTGCCGCTGTTGCAGGAAGCTGCGCGCGTGCTGGCGCCTGACGGCCGAATGGTGCTGACCACCGGCGACTGGGGCAGCGCCTACGCGCAGGCCCGCGGCGCCGACTGGCACCTGATGACGCCGCCGTGGCACCTGACGATGTTCGACCGCCCGGCGCTCGAAACGGCCGCGGCGCGAGCAGGCTTGCGCGTCGTGGCCTGGCGGACCGAAGGCGTCGCTGGCGACGGGCCGCTGTGGCGCAACCGTGCCGCCTTGCTGGCCAGCCGCGCGCTCGGCCTCGGCGACATCGTCCGGCTGATGCTGACGCATGCCGATCCGACAATGGCGCAACGGCATGGCTAGCGCCGCCGACAGCGTCGCCAAGGGCACGCTCACCAACCTCGGCACGCGACTGCTCGGTGTGGCCGCGGTGCTGGCGATCACCACGCTCACCGCGCGCTTAGGCACCGAGGTGCAGGGCGCCTTTGCCTTGTTCACCGGGGTCGAAGGCCTGCTGCTGGCGCTGTTCTCGGGCTTCGGCATCGCGCTGGCGCGGCGCGTCTCGCATCACGGCGAGTCGCCGCGCGCGTTGACCACGGGGGTGATCGCGGCCTGTCTGCTGCTCGGCGCGGTCGCATCGCTGCTGCTGTGGGCGGCGTCGGCGCTGCTGCCGCCGGCCTACGCGCCGCTGTGGCTGCTGGCGCTCGCCGCGCCTTGCCTGCTGCTGGCGCCGAACCTGGCCGGGCTGTGGCTCGGCGAAGGCCGGATGGGCCCGATGGCGCTGCTGACGCTGGCGCCGGCGCTGCTGGCGCTGGCGCTGATCGGCCTGCTGTGGGCCCTGCAGCAGGCCGGGCTGCTGGCGGTGCTGTCGGCGTGGGTGTCGGCGAAGGTGCTCGTGTCGCTGCTGCTCGTCGTGGCGCTGTGGCGCGGCAGGCGGCTGGCGCGGTGGTCGCCGGCGCCATGGGCGGCGCTCAAGGCCGAGATGCCTTTCGTCGCCAGCATCGGGTTGACCAACCTCGTCGGGCTGCTGAACTATCGCGTCGGCCTGTTCGTGGTCGAGCGGGTGCTGGGCCTGGCGGCGACGGGTGTCTATTCGATCGCGGTGGTGGTGGCCGAGCTGCTGTGGTTCGTCTCGTCGTCGTTGACGCAGGCGGTCTATGGCCGTATCGGCACGCCGGACCGCGCGCTGGCCGCAGCAACGACCGTGCGCGCTGTGCAACTGAGCTTGACGGCGCTGCTGGTCGCGACACCGCTGTTGTGGCTGACGGCAAGCTGGCTGCTGCCGCGCCTGCTGGGCCCGGCCTATGCCGACAGCCTGCTGCCGATGGCGCTGCTGCTGCCGGGTGTGCTGGTGTTCGGCGGTGCTTCGGCGCTGTCGGCCTACTTCACCAACCACGGCGGGCTGCCGCAGGTGCCAGCGCGCGTGGCGGCGTTGTCGCTGGCGCTGAACGCGGCGCTGTGCGTGGTGCTGGTGCCGCGGCTCGGCATGGCTGGCGCGGCGGCAGCGGCCAGCCTGTCGTATGCCGCATCGGTGGCGTTGCTCGCATGGCGCTTCGTGCGCCATGCCGGGCTGCCGCTGGGCGCGCTGCTGCGGCCCGGGCCGCAGTTGTGGGCCGACGTGCGCGGCGTGCTGGCGCTGGCGGGGGTGCGCTGACGATGCTGCGCCGGCTGCTCAATGCCCTGTGGCGCCGGTTGTCGTCGCCGCGCATGCTGTATGGCTGGCGCACGGCCGACGGTACGTGGCTGACGCACACCCGCATCAGCAGCGCCACGCATGTCGAAGCGCCTGCCAGTCTGACGATCGGCGACCATGTCTACATCGGCCCGTTCAACCTCATCGATGCCTCCGGCGGCCTGACGATCGGCGAAGGCGTGCAGGTGACGACGCATTGCGCGCTGCTCACGCATTCGAGCCACCACGCGCTGCGCCGCGCCGGCCGTGCGTATTGGGGTGCCGCCAACCCGGCGGGTTATGTGCGTGCGGCGACGGCCATCGACGCCTACAGTTTCATCGGCCCGCACAGCGTGATCGCACCCGGCTCGCGCATCGGCCGCGGGGTGCTGGTGCGCGCTTTCAGCTACGTCGACGGCGAGGTGCCGGACTTCGCCGTCGTCGCCGGCCAGCCGGCCCAGGTGGTTGGCGACACGCGCCAGATCGACGAGGCCTGGCTGCGCGCGCACCCGCAGGCGCGTGCTGACTATGACGCCTGGGTGCAGCGCACCGGCGGCGCTTGAACCCATACGACGCCGCATGCGCTACGTGCTGTTCGGCGACGGCGAAAGCCCGCATCTGTTGAAGTGGGCGCGGGCATTGGCAGCTGCGCCCGGGCTGGAGTTGTGGGCGGCGTCGAGCCGCGGTTTCTTGACCGGGTTCGACGCCTGCGTGCCAGCCGCGCGGCGGCTGGCGTTGCAGACAAAGCCGGATGCGGCCGGCGGCAACGCGGCGCTGCTGCTGAAGTTGCCGGCGCTGGTGGGCTGGCTGAAGCGCGTCGATCCCCGCTGGGTGCATGCGCACTACCTCAGCTCGCACGGCACCCTGGCCTGGCTGGCGCAGAAGGCGCCGGGCGTGCGCGCGGCGCTGGTCGGTTCGGCCTGGGGCAGCGACATCCTCGTCACGCCGTCGCGCAGCGCGCTGATGCGCGCGGCGACGCGGTCGGTGCTGCGCGCCTGCCGCCTGAGCACGAGCGACTCGCAGGTGATGGCCACGCGCATGTGCGAACTCGGCGCCGCCGAGGTGATGGTGTTTCCCTTCGGCCTGGAGACACTGCCCGACGCTGGCGTGCTGGCCGGCAAGGACGACACGCTGTGGTTTGCTAACCGCGGGCTCGAGCCGATCTACGCGCCCGAGCGGGCGCTGGCCCTGTTTGCCGCCGCCGCGCCGCCGGATGCCCGCCTCGTGGTCGCCAACGACGGCTCGCTGCGGCGCGCACTTCAGGCGCAGGCCGCAGCGCTGGGCGTGGCCGGTCGCGTCGAATTCGTCGGCCGACTGAGCGCCGCCGTGCAGGCCGAGTTCTATGCCGCCGCGCGCTGGTACCTGAGCCTGCCGGCGAGCGATTCGGTCTCGGTGTCGGTGCTGGAGGCAATGGCGTTCGGCTGCCTGCCGGTGCTCTCCGACCTGCCGGCCAACCGCGAACTGGTGCGCGATGGCGACAACGGCCTGATCGTTCCGGCAGGCGCCGCCGCGCCGACGGCGGGTGCCCTCAACGCGCTGCGCGCGCGTGCCGACACGGTCGCTGTGGCCAACCGCGAATGGGTTGCCACGCAAGCGATGTTCGGGCCTTGCGTGCAACGGTTCCTGCGCCGGCTGGCAGAGTTGCAGGCCGCGCCATGAACATCGTCCTGCTTAACCACTACGCCGGCAGCCCCGCTCTGGGCATGGAGTACCGGCCGTACTACCTGGCCCGCGAGTGGGTGCGGCTGGGGCACCGGGTGCTGATGCTCGCTGCCAGTCAGTCGCACGTGCGGGCGCGCCAGCCGGCGGTGGTGGCAGCGATCACCGACGAAACCATCGACGGCATCGCCTACCGCTGGTACGCCACGCCGCCGTACCAGGGCAACGGCATAGGCCGCGTGCGCAACATCGCGAGTTTTCTGCGCCGGGTGTGGGCCGACACCGGGCGCGTGGTGCGCGAGTTCGAGCCCGATGTGGTCATCGCTTCCAGCACCTACCCGATGGACTTCTGGGTCGCCCGCCGCATGGCGCGGCGCGCCGGCGCGCGGCTGGTGTTCGAGGTCCACGACCTGTGGCCGCTGAGCCCGATCGAGCTCTCGGGCATGTCGCCGAACCACCCCTTCGCGCTGCTGTGCCGCGCGGCCGAGGGCGATGCGTACCGCGATGCCGACGTCGTGATCTCGATGCTGCCGAAGGTGCACGGCTACATGCAGTCGCGCGGGCTCGAGCTCGGCAAGCTGTACATCGTGCCGAACGGCGTGACGCTCGATGAGTGGGAAGGCGCGGCCGAGCCGCTGCGTGACGACGTTGTGCAGACCTTGGCCGCCGCGCGCGCGGCGGGCCGCAAGGTCGTCGGCTATGCCGGCTCGATGGGGCAGCCCAACGCCCTGGACACGCTGCTCGATGCCGTGCTGCGGCTGCGTGGCCAGCTGCTGGCTTTCGTGCTGGTGGGCAGCGGGCACGAACAGGCGCGGCTCGCAGCGCGCGTGGCCGCTGAGGGGCTGGCCGACACCGTGCGCTTCCTCGCGCCGATTCCGAAGGCGCAGATTCCGTCGTTCCTGGCCGCGATAGACATCGCCTACATCGGCTGGCAGCGGGTGCCGATCTACCGATTCGGCATCGCGCCGAACAAGTTGATGGACTACATGATGGCCGGCTGCCCGGTGCTGCATTCGGTGGAGGCCGGCAACGACCCGGTGGTCGAAGCGGGCTGCGGCCTGACGGTGCCGCCCGGTGACGCCGCGGCCGTGGCCGACGGCCTGCTGCAACTGGCGGCGCTGCCCGACGCCGCCCGACGCGCGATGGGCCAACGGGGCCGCGCCTTCGTCATCGCGCACCACACCTACCCGGTGCTGGCGCGGCGCTTTCTGGACACCGTCAGATGAACCATCCCGGAGCGCCTTCGGCGCTGCCCCACAAGGGGCGCCGACGCCAGACCGGCGAAGCCGGATCTGGGGCGGCTGCCTGGGGGCATTGGATGTGAGCGGCGATGGCGACGACGAGCCGCGCGCCGTGGTCGAGCGCTACGCGCGCCGGGCGGCGGCCGGCACCGACCGCTACAGCCCGCTGCGCCCGGAGGTCTGGCAGACGCTGCACGAACGCCAGCGCGCGCTGCTGGCGTTGCTGGCGCTGCACGGGCTGAACGACCTGCCGGCGCTGGCGCTCACCGAAGTGGGCTGCGGCAGCGGCGGTAACCTGCTTGAACTGCTGCGGCTGGGGTTTGCCCCCGAACAGTTGCAAGGCATCGAACTGCTGCCCGAACGCCACGCGCAGGCGCGGCATGTGCTGCCTGCGGCCACACGGCTGTGGCTGGGCGATGCCAGCGAAGCCGCCATCGATGCCGGCAGCCAGGACCTGGTGCTGCAGTCCACCGTCTTCTCGTCGCTGCTGGACGACGCCTTCCAGCAGCGGCTGGCCACGGCGATGTGGCACTGGCTCAAGCCCGGCGGCGCGGTGCTGTGGTACGACTTCACCATCGATAATCCTTTCAACCGCGACGTGCGCGGCGTGCCGCTTTCGCGGGTGCGTGCGTTGTTCCCGGCAGCCCGGTGGGTGCACCGCCGGGTGACGCTGGCGCCGCCGCTGGCCCGCGCCGTGTGCCGCGTGCACCCGGCGCTGTACACCGCCTTCAATGTGTTGCCGCTGCTGCGCACGCATCTGCTGGCGTGGATCGAAAAGCCCCGATGAGACCGCGATGACTGTTGCCGACAAGCTGCCCTTCCTGCCGTTCGCACTGCCCGACATCGGCGAAGAAGAGATCGCCGAGGTGGTCGATGCGCTGCGCTCGGGCTGGGTCACAACCGGGCCGAAGACGCGGCGCTTCGAAGAGGACTTCGCGGCTTTCCTCGGCGCCGAGCAGGGCAAGGACTTGCACGCGATCGCCGTCAATTCAGCCACTGCCGGCCTGCACCTTGCACTGGAAGCGCTCGGCATCGGCCCCGGCGACGAGGTCATCACCACCACCCACACTTTCACCGCCACTGCCGAAGTGGTGCGCTATCTCGGCGCCGACGTGAAGCTGGTCGACATCGACCCGGCCACCTTGAACATCGACCCGGCGGCGGTGGAAGCGGCCATCACGCCACGCACCAAGGCCATCGTGCCGGTGCACTACGCGGGCCTGGCGGCCGACATGCCGCGGCTGCTGGCGATGGCGCGAAAGCACGGCCTGAAGGTCGTCGAAGATGCGGCGCACGCGCTGCCGACGACGAGCGGCGGGGCATTGATCGGTACGCTGGCCAGTGATGCGACCGTGTTCAGCTTCTACGCCAACAAGACCATCACCACCGGCGAAGGCGGCATGGTCGTCACGCGCGACGCGGCGCTGGCCGCTCGGGTCAAGGTGATGCGCCTGCACGGCATCAACCGCGATGCCTTCGACCGCTTCACCGCGAAGGTGCCGAGCTGGTACTACGAGGTCGTGGCGCCGGGCTTCAAGTACAACCTGACCGACATCGCGTCGGCGCTCGGCATCCATCAGTTGAAAAAGGCGCGGGCCTTCCAGCAGCGCCGCGCCGAGCTGGCCGCGCTGTACGACGCCGCGTTCGAAGGCCTGCCGCTGATCACGCCGCCGCGCGCCGCGGCATGTGAGCAGCATGCCTGGCACCTTTACGTGGTCCGGCTGGCGGACGGCGCCGGCATCGAACGTGACCGCTTCATCGAACGCCTGTTCGAAGCTGGCATCGGCTGCAGCGTGCACTACATCCCGCTCCACCTGCACCCGTACTGGCGCGACCGCTATGCGCTGACGCCGGCGATGTTCCCGCACAGCCAGCACGCCTACGAACGCATGCTCAGCCTGCCGCTGTACACGCGCATGACGCCGTGCGATGTCGAACGCGTGGCGGCGGCCGTGCGTGCGGCGCTGCACGGCTAGCGGCGCTGCGGCGGCGCGATGGCCAAGCGGCTCTTCGACCTGGTGATCTCGGCGCTGCTGCTGGTGCTGCTGGCGCCGCTGCTGGCGGGCGTGGCGGCGTGGGTCCGGCTCGATTCGCCCGGCCCGGTGCTGTACCGGCAGGAGCGCGTCGGCCGCCGCGGCGTGCCCTTCTTCATCCACAAGTTCCGCACCATGCAGCACGGCGCGGCGGGCCCGCCGCTGACGGTGGGCGCCGACGCGCGCATCACACGTGCCGGTGTCTTCCTGCGCCGCACGCGGCTGGATGAGCTGCCGCAGCTCTTCGACGTGCTGCGTGGCGCGATGAGCCTGGTCGGCCCGCGCCCCGAGGTGCCACGCTACGCCGCGCACTGGCCCGCCAGCCTGCGCGAGCGGGTGCTGGCGGTGCGGCCCGGCATCACCGACGCGACGTCGCTGGCGCACCTGGACGAAGCCGCGCTGCTGGCCAAAGCCGCGGACCCCGAGCGCGAGTACATCGAGCGCATCCTGCCGGCCAAGGCCGAGCGCGCCGCGGCCTATGCCGAACGCGCGACGCTGGCCAGCGACCTGGCCGTGCTGTGGCGGACGGCGTTCGTGCTGCTGGGTGGGCGCCGATGACAGCTACCCCGGCGACGACCCGCCCGCTCACCGTCTGGCACCGGCTCGACCTGTTCCTGGCCCGCCTGCGCCCGCACCGCGAGCCGCTGTCGCTGCTGGCCGACGCGCTCGTGATCGCAGTGTGCTGGAACATCACCTACCTGTTCCGGCTGGGCTTCGAGCGCTGGCTCAGCGCGCGGCCGGGCTACGACCTGGCGGTGATGCTGGGCGTGATCGCCGTGTATTTGTGTGCCTTCGCGCTGTGGCGGGTGCCGCAGAGCATGTGGCGCTTCTCGGGCTTCGGCGAGATCAAGCGGCTAACCCTGGCCTGCGCGCTGGCCGGCACGGTGGCGGCGGCCATCGTCATCGGCGCTGGCCTGGCCAAGGTGCCGCGCGCGGTGCTGGCCCTGCACCCGGTCGTCACGCTGATGGGGCTGTGCGTGTTGCGCATCGGCTATCGCATGCTTTACGAACATGCCCGCTCGCGCATCACCGGCAGCGAGCGCGAGATCCGCCGCGCCATCGTGATGGGGGCGGGCGAGGCATCGCGGCTGCTGCTGGCCGGCATCCACGAGCAGGGCTGGGTGGTGCTGGGTCTGCTCGACGACGACCCGGCCAAGAAGCGCGCCCGCATCGCCGGCGTGCCGGTGCTCGGTGCGCTGGCCGACATTGCCGACAAGGCGGTGCGCGGCGCGGCCACGCACGTCGTCGTCGCGTTGCCCGGCGCGACGACGGCGCAACGCCGTCGCGCGCTTGAGCTGGCCGGCAGCACCGGCTTGCCGGTGTTGACCGTGCCCACCGTCGACGAACTGCGCACCGGCAGCAGCCGCATCGAACGGCTGCGCGAGATCGAGCCCGAGGACCTGCTCGGCCGCGAGCCGGTGCAGCTCGACGAAGCCGGCATCCGCGAGACGCTGGCGGGCCGCACCGTGCTGGTCACCGGTGCCGGCGGCAGCATCGGCAGCGAGCTCTGTCGGCAGCTGGTGAAGTTCGGCCCCGCCCGGCTGGTGCTCTACGAGCTGTCGGAGTTCAACCTCTACGCCATCGAGCAGGAACTGACGGAGCAGCAGCCCGGGCTGGAACTCGTGCGCCTGGTCGGCGATGTGAAGGACCTGGCCCATCTGCGCCAAGCCTTCGGGCGCTGGAAGCCGCAGGTGGTGTTCCATGCCGCGGCCTACAAGCACGTGCCGTTGATGGAAGAGCACAACGCTGCCGCCGCACTGCGCAACAACGCGCTCGGCACCTATCACGCGGCACTCGCTGCGGCCGAGGCCGGCGTCGAGCGTTTCGTGCTCATCAGCACCGACAAGGCCGTCAACCCGACCAACGTGATGGGCGCCAGCAAGCGCGCCGCCGAACTCGTCGTCTCGGCACTGGCGCGCCAGCACGCCGGCACGCGCTTCATGGCCGTACGCTTCGGCAATGTGCTCGGCTCCAGCGGCAGCGTGATCCCGAAGTTCAAGGAGCAGATCGCGCGTGGCGGCCCGGTGACGGTGACGCACCCGGAGATCATTCGCTACTTCATGACCATCCCCGAAGCCGCGCGGCTGGTGCTGCAGGCCGCGGCGGTCGGCCAGAGCGGCCAGGTGCTGGTGCTGGACATGGGCGAGCCGGTGAAGATCGTCGATCTGGCGCGTGACCTGATCCGGCTGTCGGGCCACACGCTGGACGAGATTCCGATCGTCTTCAGCGGCCTGCGTGCGGGCGAGAAGCTGTTCGAGGAATTGCTGGCCGACGACGACACCACGCTGGCCACCACCGTGCCCGCGCTGCGCGTGGCGCGGCTCAGCGATGAAGGTACCGATGCGCTGGCCTGGCTGCGCGAACAGGGCGCTGACGCACGGCCGGACAACGAGGTCCGCGAGGCGCTGATGCGGCTGTTGCCCGAGTACCGCCCGGGCCCGTCGGCCGCCTGACGTCCCTCAGAGCCGCGGCGTGCGGCCGAGCCAGCCGCGCAGGCGCTCGATGACCGAATCGGTGCGCCTGCGGCCCAGTGCGTAAGCCACGATGCAGTTGACGTAAAAGGCCGGATGTCTGCCGACCGGCGTGCGCGCGTATTCACGGCACAGGGCCAGGTACTGCCGCCATGGCAGCTCGAGCTGGTCCATCACGAAGGGGTAGAAATGGCGCGCGTAGTCGCGCACCACGCGCTGCCAGGTGTCGCGCGTGGCCGGGTCGTCGGGCGAGGCGTGTGCGGCCAGGATCTCGAAGGCTCCGCGCACCATCCGCACCCGCGCGGCCGGCGTGTAGCCGCCCGGCGTGAAGTGGCCTTGCTCGGCCGCCGCGACGCCGAACTCCGGCGGCGTGCCGTCGCGGCATAGCACCAGCACCTCGGGCACTGCCAGCGCGGCGCGTGTCGCCAGCACCGACGCGGTGAGGTGCATCTGGTAGTACAGCGTGCCGTCGAAACGGTCGGTGGCGGCGGCGAAGGCCGCGTCGCGGTCGACGATGTAGCCCGAGATCACGCCCGAGCGGCGGAAGCACATCGCGACGGCGTCAGCGCCGGCCGCGAACCGCGTCGGCTCGGTCACGTAGCGTGCGGTGCCGGCGATCTGCTCGGGCGCTCCGCGGAACCACGAATAACCGCGCAGCAACAGCCCGATGCCGGGGTGCGCGGCCAGGTGCACGCGCGTGGTGGCCAGCGCGCCCGGCGCGAGCAGGTCGTCGTTGCCCATGAAGAAGCACCAGCACCCGCGCGCCAGCGCGACGAGTTGGCGGATGTTGCCGTCGTAGCCCAGGTTGACGGGGTTCTCGACGTAGCGGATCGGCATCGAGCCACCCGCTTGCGCAGCAGCCTGCGCGATCGCGGCGATCTCGGCGCGTTCGGGCGAAGCGTCTTCGGCGATCACGATCTCGACATCGTCGCCGCCTTGCGCGGTGATCGACTCGAGCAGCGGCGCGAGGAAGCGCGCGCGGTTGTAGGCCGGGATGCAGATCGACAGCAGCGGCCTCGCGGGCGCCGACGCGTCCGAGCCCGGGCTCACGGCGCGCGCTTCTCCAGCAACTTCTTGATCTCGTCCTTGACCTTCGGGTCCTCGACCGCGGTGCCACCGGCGATCGGTGGTTTGCTGCCACCGGCCGGCGCTGCAGACTGTGTCGGCGCGCTGCCGGCCGACTTGGCTGCAGCAGTCCCCGACGTGGCGGGTGCAGTACCGGGTACGGCAGCGGGGGCCGCACCGGGCCGGCTCATCGTGACGCCGTCGCCGGCCTTGGGCGCCGGCAGCGGAGCCACCGGCACCGGTACCAGCGCAGGCAGCGGCGCGGGTAGCGGCAACAATTTCGGCTCATCGGCGGCCGGCAACGGCGCCTGCGCCGGCGCCATCGCCGGCATCGGCGCATCGCTGCCCGGCGGCGGCAGGCGGCGCGAGAACGTCAGATCACGGGCCCAGTCGCCGAAGCTGTCGCGCACCGCGTCGGTGATGGCTTCAGCCTCGTAGTCGTCGTTGATCACGTAGGGCGTGATCAAGATCAGCAACTCGGTCTCGACCGTCCCGGCCGACGACTTGCGGAACAGGTTGCCGAGCAGCGGGATGTCTTTCAGGAACGGCACGCCCGCGTCGCCGGACGAGGTGTTGCGCGAGATCAGACCACCCAGCAGCACCGTCGAGCCGTCGCGCAACGACAGCTTGGTTTCGATCTTGCGCGTGGCAATCGTCGGCGAGGCCGCCACCCCGGTCTCGGTGCGGGCCGGCACGCTGACCTCCTGCTGCACGTCGAGGTCGAGCCGGTTGCCGGAATTGATGACCGGCCGCACGCGCAGGATCATCCCGGTGCTGCGGTATTGCACGGTCTGGATCAGGTTCTGCGTGTTCGGTGTGAAGAAGCCGCCGGTGCTGCCGGTGGACTGCTGGCTGGTCACGATCGGCACGTCGTCACCGACCTGGATCGACGCCGATTCGCCGTTGCGGGCCAGGATCTTCGGGCTCGACAGGATGCGCGCCTCGTTGTTGCTGGCCAGTGCCGACAGGCGGCCGATCAGCGTGCGCGCGCTGTTCACGGTGGTGATGTTGAAACCGGTGCCGCCGAAGGTGGCGGTCTCGCTGGCCGACAGGCCGCCGTTGCGTTGCGACGTCCAGTCCACGCCCAGGTCGCGCGCAGCGTTGCGCGACAGCTCGGCCACCACCACTTCGATCAGCGCCGAACGCGTCGGGCGGTCGAGTTCGCGCAGCAGCACCGTGAGTTGCTGGAACTCGTCGGCCGTGGTGTTGCGCACGATCAGCGTGTTGGTGGCGTTGTTGACGACCACGCGGCCACTGCTGCCACCGCGCGCGCCGGCCTGCGGCCCGGCCGGCGCGGCAAAGCCGGGGGCCGCGGGCGCAGCGGGTGCCGGCGCCGCAGCACCGCCCCCGAGCACGTCGCCGATGGTCCGCGCCAGGTCCTGCGCGTCGGCGTATTTCACGGCGTACGTGAACATCGAGCTGGTGCCCTGCGCCGCCGGCGCGCGGTCGAGTTCGCGTGCCCAGCGAACCACGTGCTCCATCACCGCTTCCGATCCGGCGAAGACGACCACGCTGCCGATCGCGTTGATCGGGATCACGAGGATCGGAACGCCACTGGCGCTGCCGCTGTTGCTAGCCTGGTAGCCCTGCGCCGTCAGCACCTCGATCAGGCGGACGGAGAGGTCGTTTGCGCTGGAGAAAGCCGGTGTGATGCGGCGTGCGAAGCGGCCGCGCATGCGCGGCTGGTCGAGCATCTGGATCAGGTCGAGCGCGGTCCGCAGGTCGGCCTGGGTGCCCGACAGCAGGAAGCCGTTGCGGATGGCGTCTTCCTGGATCGCGACCCGCGTGCCCAGGATCTGGCGCAGCCACTGCTGGACCTCGGCCGTGCGCACCACGTCGAGCTCTAGGTAAAGGAAGACCGGGCGCAGCGTCTCGGGCGTCTCGGGCAGCGCCTTGCCGCGGCGCAACTGCGGCAGGCCGGCATTGGGCGCGTTGTCGGCGGTGATGCGCACCAGGCCGCCGTAGTCCTGCACTGCCAAGCCGTAGCCGCGCAGCAGCTCTACCGCCAGCACCGCCAGGCGCGAGCGCGGAATCGGCTGCGAGGTCTTGAAGGTGACGAGGTCGGTGCGCGAAGACACCGACTGGTCCATGGCGTACGGCCGCTGCAGCATGCGGCCGTAGAGGATCTGGATGAACGCCGGCAGCGGTGTCTGTTCGATCGCGATCGACACCGGCTCGTCGTTGGCCGCGGCGGACGCCACCGCCGGGCGCTCGGCCACGATCGAGGCCGAGACGCTGGTCTCCGGCCCCACCGGCAGCGCCGACTGCGTCATCTGGGTCGGCCGCTGCACGGCCGGCGGCTGGTTCAGCGCGCTGGTGGCCGCGGGGCTGCGTGGGTAGTCGATCGGCGCGCCGATGCGTGCCGGCGGCGCGGCGCAGCCGGCCATCAACAACACCAGGCCCAGCGGCGCCAGGCGCGGCAGCGGCGTAGAAGTGGAAGTGGGAAAGGGCGGCAGGCAGGCGCGGTGGCGTGTTGTTGTTTTCATCAGGGTTCAGTAGCCGATGTACGAAAGCACGAGCTGCTGCGCGCCGCGCTGCAGGGTGACGTCTTCTTCGGTGATGGCGACGATCCGGTGGCCGCCCGGCAGCGGGTCACCGACCTTGAGGAACTGCGGCTCGGGCTTGCCCTGCGTCTGCACGATCAAGCGCCACTGGCCGCCGCTTTGCGCGGCGCCGATGAGGCGCCATCCCGGCGGTGTGAGCGACGGCTCGCGCGGCGGGATCGGCTGGCGCAGGCGAAACTCCCACAGCGGCCAGGTCGCCTGGGACTTCGCAGCGCCGGCCCGGCTGGCATCGGCGAGTTGCACGGCAGGCGCCACCGCTGCCGATGCGCTGGCGGCCACCGCGGCGGACCGTGCGCCGGTGCTGACTGGGCTGATCGCGTAGGCGTGTTCCCGGCCCAACCACGCAGCGGCCGCGAGGACGGCCAACGCAAGCGCGAGCGCGGCCCAGGCCAACAACCCCGCGCGGCCCGTGGACAGGGGCCCGGTCTCGGAGCGAGGGCTGCTGTTCAAGGCTGCTCGATGAAGTGACGCTCGACGTCGAGCTCGAAGCTGTTGTTGCGCACCAGCACGCCGTTGATGCGCCAGTGGTGCTTGGGGTCGCGCTGCAGCGACCCGACCAGGCGCTCGATCTCGTCGGCCTGGAAGTTGCCACTGACCACCGCTCGCGCCTTCGCCACGCCCAGGCCTTGCAGGGTGGCTGCACCGCTGGCCGCTGGCGCCGTGGCCCTGGCGGTGCCAGCGCCGATCTCGTCGGACAGCCGCACCTGGCACACCGTGGCCAGCGATGCGGTGCACAGCTCGCGCAGCGTGAAGACCGCCTGGGCACGCGCGATGGCTTCGGTATCGGTCGAGACCAGCCGTTGTTCGAAGGCCTGGCGCTGATCGCGCAGTTGGCGCGCGGTCGATTCGGCCGCTGCAGTGCCGGCCGAACGCGTGCGTTCGATCAGGCCCTGCGCGGTCTTGAGCTGTTGTGTCAGTGCCGGCACGCGGGCGCGCTGCTCGTCGGCCAGCGTCCACACCACCGTGGCTGCTGCCACACACAGCAGCGCCGGCAGCCAGCCTGAGGAACGCGCGTCGCTCATCGGGCGACGGCTGCCACGCGCTGCGGCGCGGCGCGGGTGGCCGGGCCAGCCGGTGCGCCGTAGAAGCCGTCGGCGCGCAGGGACAGAGTGGCCTGCGTCAGGTCGATGTTCTGGCGCAGTTGCACGTCCGTCAGGCCGGGCACGCGCGCCATGTTGCGAACCAGTTGCGGCAGGTCGATCTCGATGCCTGCGGAGACCAGCATCAGGCGCACGTCGTCCTGGCGCACCTCGAGCTCGCGGATCGCGACGCCGTGGGTCTCCAGCGGCACGCTGAGTGCGCGCAACAAACGTTCGATGTCCAGGCTGGCACCGGCGCGGGCGTAGCCTTCGATCCACTCGCGGTCGGCCTGCTCGGCGCGCGACAGCGCGGTCAGCGCAGCCACCTGCGCACCGCGTTCGCCGGCTTGTGTTTGCAGTTCAGCCAAGCGCGTTTCAGCGGCGCTGGCTGCGGCCCACCAGTAGGCAGCGTAGGCCCCGGTGCCCAGCAACGCAGCCGCGCCGAGCGCGGTGGCGAAGCCGGCTGCACGGGGGCCACGGTCGGCACCCGCGGCCGTGCGGGCGGCCAGCAGATCGCGATTCCACGGCCCGAAGCGGCTTGCCGACGACTCATCGAGCTGGGCTTGCGCAACCCGGCGTGCGCGGCGCAATGCAGGTGGTGCATCGGCGAGGGCGGCTTCCACTTCACTCTGGTCCCACAACCACAAGCGCAGTTGCCCGCCGCGAACCGAGGCACTGCCGCCGGTGTCGGGAAACGGCGCCAGGCGCTTGGCCTGCAAGCTCGCAAAGCCGGCCTGTTCCCACCAGCGCACCTGACGCGCGGGCAGCACCTCGGCCACGCACCATGCGCGCGGCACCACCACCAGCGGCTGCCAGGCACGCTGCGGCCCACGCGTCAGGCTCGGGCGGCCATCGGCATCAGTTGCTAAACGGTGAACGGGGAAAAGCATCGTCGGGGTTCGGGTCCCGCTCAATGACACGGTTGGCGGGCGGTAGTTCCCGCGTGGCGGCGGGCAACGGGCCGGTTCGTGCCGGAGTGCGGATCTCCAACATGCGCCACGGCCCGCCATTGCGGGAAGGCGTGAGATCGAGCACGTATTCTTCTTGCCATTGTATCCAGCCCGCGCTGTGCGAAACCCGCATCGCGTGGCCCGCGAAACCCCCGCCGATAAAGCCAAATGGGTTCGATGCATCCTCGGGCGTGGCGGTCTGGATGGCCACCGCCGGCAGGCCTTCGCGGCGCGCTTCGATCATGCCGGCGGCGGTGGTGTCAGACATGCCATCGGCCAGCAGCACGCGCAGCGGTGCGGTGTTGCGGTTGATGCTGCCGTCACCGTGCACGGTGACGGCAGCGTCGCAACCGGCAGCGTTCCAGGCACCCTGCACCTCGCGCCAGCCGAGCACGCGCCAGAGTTCGTCGCCGCTGATCAGGCGGGCGTTGCGCGGCTCGGGTACGCCGGCGGCGCGGTACTCGAAAGCCTCGGCGCCGTTGACTTGTTTAAGGCTGTCGCTGTCGATGTAGTCCACCAGCGCGTCGGCCAGCCGCGGCGCCACCGCATCGCTGATGCCGCAGGCCTTCAGCAGCGCCTGCACACGCGGCGCCCGGGCCTGGTTCAGGCCGACCAGGCCACGCACGTCTTGCAGCACCACGCGCTGGTCGTCTCCGGCAATCAGCGGCGTCGCATCCACCGGCAGCCGCATGCTGCCGCGGCCGAAATGGCTGCGGCCCACCGCTTCGGTCGACGCGAAGACCTGGATGCGCGCTGCCGTGCTGATGAAGGCTGCCTCGGCCTGCACGCGGTCGCGCAGCAGCTTGACGTTGAGGTTGGCGGTGCGCGAGGTGGCCGCGACCGCAGCGGCCACCACCGCCAGGCCGGCAAGCGTCCACAGCACGATGACCAACGCGAAACCGCGTTGCGTTCGCATGCGCATGGGCATCTGCAAGCCGTGGCGCTTCAAGGCTGGACCTCCCAGAACGGGCGCCCCGGCGCCACCGGGCGCGCGCTTTCGCCAAGGAAGCTGTAGCGCATCAGCGCCAGCCCGGTCTTGGCGTCCCGAACCACGATGGCGCGCGGCAGTTGTTCGGCATCGAGCGTGTTGCTGCCGGTGCCGGGCTGCGCCAGCGCCGGCCACGCCGAGCCGCTGGTCTGCGCGCGCCCCACGAACTCGAACTCGACGCGGCCGGGAAACACCGCCACCACTTCGACCGCCGCACCGAAGCCGCTCGGCCGGCTGACGAGTTGGCTGCGGGTGGCGTCGTCGGGGTCGGGGCGAAAGCTCAACTCGAAGCGTTCGACGCCCGTGCCGGCGCCCGACAGCGGCGCGGTGCTCCAACCGACGATGCGCTGCGGCGAACCTTCGAACCACGGCTCGGGCTGGTCCAGTGGTGCCGCCAGATTGGCCACCAGCGGCGCAAGGCCCCAGCCGCCGGCCCAGCGCTGGGTCAGGGTGCGCGTGCTGTCGTCGGCCGCGCGGGCGATCTGCGCGGCCTGGAACATCGCCTGCGAGACCAGCGTCATCACCATACCCAGCAGCACCAGCGCCACCAGCATCTCGATGAGCGTGAGGCCGCGCGCGCGGCGCTCAGTTCTTCGGTGCGCTCGCAAACGGGCTCTCATTGGCCGCCTCGCGGGTTTGGCGCCAGCCGGCCAGCATCAGGGTTCGCCGGCCCGGCTCGACGCCAGGCGGCCGCACGTCGAGCTGCACCTCGAAGAGCTGCACCACGTACAGGCCGGGCGCGCCGCTGAGCATCAGCGACGGGGCTTCGGCACCGACCGGCTGCGCCTTCCATTGCAACTCGGTCTCGGCCAGCCGCGTGCTGCCGCTGGGGGTGGCCATCGGGTTCAGGCCGCGCATGTATTCCAGCGCGGCGAGTTCGGCAAACAGCACCGTCTGTTCGGCGTTCAGGCGTGCCAGGCGGTCGGCGGTCTGGCCGATCCAGCCGAACAGCACGACCGCGCTGATGGAGAAGATCACCATCGCCGCCAGCACCTCGATCATGCTGAAGCCGGCTTGGCCCGTGCGCAGTGTGCGCAGACGGCGCGGTGTTGACGGCAGTGGCTTCACGGCACGGTGGCCGCAGCCCCATCGGCCAGCTCCACCTTGCACACCGGGCCATGCACGATCAGCGCCATGCTGCGTCCCGGTTCAGGCTCGAGCAGCAGGCGACCGGGCCTGCACAGGCCGCTGGCCAGGAAATAGGCCGGTTCGGCACGCAGCAGCTTCCAACCCGGTGGCATTGCCAGCGCCAGCAGTTCGGGGCCAGCCGGTGGGGTTGCCGCAGCGGCCGAATCGACCGAGGCGACCGATGCGTCCGAGGCCGCGAAGCTGCCAGCGTCGACGACGATGGTGCGCCGGGTCGCCCCGGCGGCAAACGCCGCGCCGCGCATGGCGTCGATGAGTGAGGCGGCATAGGCCTTGGCCTGGACCGCGTCGAACCAACGCTGCATCGCCGGCAGCGCCAGCCCGCCCATCAGGCCAAGCAGCACCATCACGACCAGCATCTCGATCAGCGTGAAACCGCGTGAGACGCGCGCGCCGAGCCGCCGCGGAAGATCAGAGGCTGATATCGGCATTCAGCCGCTCACCACCCTCGCGGCCGTCGGCGCCGTACGACAGGATCCCAAAGGGCTGGCCGGCCGGCCCGGGCACCGAGTAGACGTACGGGTTGCCCCAAGGATCGGGCGGCAGTGCGCCGTCGACGTACGGGCCCTTCCAGCGTGACCGCCCCGGCTCGGCGGCCGGGGCTTCCACGAGCCACTTCAGGCCCGCCTCAGGCGGCGGCATAACACCCATGTCGAGCTGCATGATGCCGAGCGCGCTTTTCAGCATCTTGATCTGGGTGCGCGCAGTCTCGACCTTGGAGGTATCGACCTTGCCGAACAGGCGTGGCCCGACCAGTCCCGCCAGCAGGCCGATGATGACCATCACCACGAGCATTTCGAGCAGCGTGAAACCGGCCTGGCGCGTGATGGAGCTAAGACGCTTCGGGAGCATGTGCGTGGGTGTTCGAGCAGGGTGCTGGAAGGGGTGGCTTCAGGCGCGCGCTAGGGTGCGGCGCCGCCCGAACCTGCGCATCGCAGCGCTACAGCACATTGGTGAGGCTGGTGATGGCGAGCATCACCGAAATCATGATACCGCCCAGTACCACCGACAACACCAGGATGGTCAGCGGCTCCAGCAGCACCAGAAAGCGCTTCAGCCGCGTCTGGCTCTGGTTGGTGTGGATGCGGGCCAGCGAGGCCACGGTCTGCGGCAATGAGCCCGCCCGTTCGCCGACGCGGATCAGGTTGATGCCGGCGCCGTCGAGCACGGCGTGGTCAGCCAGTGACTGGCTCAACGCTTTGCCGCCACGCACGTCCACTAGGGCGAGCGCGGCTTGGGCGCGCAAGCTGCGCCGACGAAGCGTCTGGTTAGCCTGGCCCAGCGCCTGCAAGAGCGGCACCTTGCTGGCCAACAGCACCGCGAACAGTGATGCCCAGCGCGCCAACTCGGCGTGCAGGGTCCAGCCGCGCAACACCGGCAGCCGGGCGGCGGCTTCCCAGGCAGCCGCGCGCACCGCAGGGCGGCGCGAAGCCCAGATCACCACGGCTACGACAACTGCCAGCGCGATGCCGACCAGCACTTGGTGCTGCGTCAACCACAGGCCCGCACCCAGAACCCATTGGCTGATCAACGGCAGGTCGGCCTTCGGGTTGGAAAGGATGGTCGCGAAGCGTGGCACGACGAACACGAACATCACCAGCGTGGCGATGACACCGGTGGCTACCAACACCATCGGGTACAGCAGCGCGTTGCGTGCTTCCTGGGCGAACTGAAGCTCGGCTTCGAGGTGCGCAGCCGCCGCGCGCAGGGCCGCTGCGAGGTTGCCGGTCGACTCACCAGCGCGAACGAGTTGCAGCACGAAATCGGGCAGCGGCAGGCCACTGTCGGCAAGGGCTGATGAGAACGAAGTCCCGCCGCGCACGCCGCGAAGCACAGCAGCCATCGGGTGGCCCTCGCCATGGGCCTGTACCAGCGTGGCCAGCGCCTCGGCCAAGGGCACGCCGGCTTCGAGCAGTGTGGCCAGTTCGCCCGTCAAAACCGACACAGATGCCGCGGAGACGGCGGCAGGTCGGCTTCGTGCGGGCTGGCTGGCAGTGGCCACCGCACGCAGCGTCACTACGCTCAGCTGGCGCTCTTCCAACGCTAACAGCGCGGCTGCGTCGGATGCAGCGGCCAGCGTGCCTTGCTGGCGCGTGCCTTGGGCGTCTAGCGCGGCATATCGGTATTGGTGCATCGCGGTGGGCGTCGGTGCCGCGGTTTCGAATCGCTGCCGAAGAGCGGCTCTCTGTGTGTTCTCATGCCAACAGGGGAAAACCCGTAAGACCATGCTCAGAGAAACTCTGCCGATTGTAGTTCCGTGAGCAGTTTGTCGCGGTTGAGCAACGTTCCGAGAAGAAAGCCGCCTTGGCAGCACTGTTTGCGGGCACGGCGCGTGTTCTGCGGTGCAGCGCGTCTTGCGACCGCTCTGAAAACTCGCTTAGACTCTTCGGAACAACTCCTGAGCCAGTCAGCTTAAGTGTGCAGGGAGTTGCTAAGCATCGGTTCCGTACTGCATCAGGCGGGTACCGCTGATTAACCAAGCATGAGGTCCTTTTCAATGAAGACAATGAAGAAGCTGCAAATTGCCGCCGCAGTGGCTGGCCTGTTCGCGGCGGCAACTGCTGCTTACGCGGGTTCGATCAGCCAATCGGGCGTGACCATCGCCCGTGAGGTGATCTCCCGTGATCCGGCTGCAAACCAGTCGCTGCGTGCACCGTCCGTTTCGTTCAGCTACCAAAACGGCCCGACCGCCAACGCGAACTCTAGCCAGGACTTCAACGTCACGCTGGAACTCGGTGGTGATGGCGCGCCCACGTGGCTGGCCGCCCAGTTGCCGACGTACAAGACGATCACCGCAGTCCGCGTCAACAACGGCAACTCGAACGTTTCGGTCGCGCCCGCTGGCTCGATCGTCGCGCTGGCCGGGCTTGAGTTGCTCGGCGTGGACGTGGTCACTCCGAACACGATACGCTACCGTTTCCGCTTGGTGAACACGACGGCATCGTCGCTGAGCCTCGGTGACCTGCAGATCACGTTCAACGCCGTCAATCCGGGTGCTGGCGCTGCGCCTTTCAACGCCGCGGTGCCTGCCCCGGCACCTGCCGCTACCGACTACGGTCTGGTCACGACGATTGCCAACTCGGCCAACCTGACGACGCTCACCCCGGGTCCTGGCACCACGGGGTCGGTGATCGATGGTTGCGGTGAAGAGCGCCGTCGCATCACGGTCAAGGCGCGCAACTTCATCGGCTCGGGTGTCGGTGTCGAAGGCGAAACGCAAGGCTTCAACGTCATCAACAACGGCTACATCGTGTTCGAAACGGCGCTCGACGTCCGTATCGACAAGTCGTACAGCACCACGTTGAACCTGCCGGATCGCGCAACCGACCCGGTGCAGAACAACGCCCTGTTCACGCTGCTGGCTGGTAGCTTCGGTACCACTACCACGATGCCGCTTGGCTCGATCCGCTTCCGCAACGTGCCGACCCTCGACGCGTGGGACGTGAGCATCGACACCAACTACTACAAGTACCGCGCCGCTGGCGGTAGCGCACAGGGCGATCTGGGTACGGCTCCGCCAAACCTGCAGATCGACGGTGACGTGGACGTTGGCTCGCTGACGGTCAAGGTTGATTCGACCAATGGTTTTGCGCCGAACTCGTCGTTCCGCCTGTCGAACAACCCGTTTTGCACCAACGTGGGCATCAACCTGGCCAGCTCGACGGGCACGCAAGTGTTCTCGAATACGAACCTGACTTCGACCGTCACGTTCTCGCACGCCCAGATCGTGGCTGCGACGACCGGTGGCGTGGCTGGCACGTTGCTAACCACGACCGGTGATGTGGCTGCTGGCGCTGGCGCTGGTACCGCACCGACCGGCTATGTCGCTTCGACGACCCGCTACTACCTGTGCTACGACGTGACGGGCGCTGCGACAGACCAGATCCCGCAAAGCCAGTTCACGGGCACGGCAACGTTGGTCAAGGAAGCGGGCGGCAACGAGCAGGGGAACGTGTCCTGCCCGAACCCGCTGGCTGGCCTGGGCGGCGGCGTCAAGATCGACGTTCGCAACTTCTTCCCGTACAACCCCGCCAACGCCCAAAGCCAGTGGGTGGGTGTGCTGCGTGTGATCAACAACAGCGAGACCCAGAACGCTGACATCACCGGCCAGTACATCCGTGCTGACGGCAAGTACGGCAAGTGGGGCACGATGGGCGTGCTGGCTCCGCGCGAAGCGCGGTACTACTCCAGCTTCGAAGTGTTCACGCTGCTGAGCCAGAACTCGTCAACCGCTGGTGCGGACAACACCGGCTCAGGTGGGCTGACGGCGACCGGCGGTGAGGCGCTGGCACGGAACACTCGTGTTCGCATCTCGTCGAACCAGTCTTCTACTCTGCGCGTTCAGAGCTACATCTACAACTCGATCACGCAAGCACTGGTTGAAGTCTCGGGTGCCCAAGGTGCTGACTTCGTGAACGTCGAGACGTTCAACGCCAACAGCGGCGTCGACAGCCAAGACGCACAGACCGGCATCAAGAAGTAAGTCGACATCTCATGTTTGGTTCAGAGGGGGGCGCAAGCCCCCCTTTTTTCATGGCGAGTGCACTTTGCGTTCGCTGGACGCTCGCTCTGCACGGATTGCCGTGGCGCCGCGCGGAACCGCCACCTTCAATCGCAGTCAGTCCACTGCAACGGACGCCCAGAACAAGTTACCCATGCCCTCGGATGCCGCCCCTTGGCTAATGTCACGCGGCCGCCGTGCGCTCGTAGCATGGGCCACCACGACGCTGTGCCTGACCGCGGCGACGCACGCCCTTGCCCAGCAGCTGGTGCCGCCACCCGCACTGGTTGCGTCTCCGCCCGGCCTGCCGGCCGCTCTGGGGACCGCGACATCCGTCGACGCCGCGCTTCAGGTACTCGGTGCCGGCAAGCCCGAACCCAGTTCGCACCTGTTGTTGGAGATACCGCAGATTGCCGTACCCGGCCGTGTCTCCGCCCGCGCCCGCAGCACGCTGCCGGCCACGGGTGCCTTGATATTGCTGCGAGGCCGCCCCACACCGGTGCCTGTGCCCGGCGCGCCGCCCGTACCGCCCGCGCCTTCGACCGGGCCCGTGGCTTCGCCAGGGCCCGTGCTCGTTGCCGCGCTGCTGGTACGGTCAGGCCAGGAGGCGTCGATGGATGTTCGCCTCGAGATTGACCGGACACAGTCGCTGACCCTGCTCACCTACGCCCAGGGGCGCTGGTTCCAGACGACGCGCGAAGTCAAGGTCGGCAAGCCCAGAAGCGCCCCAGCACGTTGAGCGCTCCCGCGCGAACCCACATCGCTGCATGAACACAAGCACCCCCGCGGCCACCCGAACCGCGCCCCAAGCCACCCTGCCGCCGTTGCCGAGTGGTGACCCGGCCCTGTTGCTCGAACAACTCGCCGGGCGCGGCGTGATCGGCGACGACTCCGCGCAGCGCGCGCTGCGGCTCTTCCGCGAGACGGGCGTTCACCCCCTGTCCGGACTCATCCGACTCAACGCCGTCGCCGAGGCGCCCCTTTACACCGCCACGGCAGAAGTCCTCGGCCTGACGCTCGTCACCGCTCTCGATGACGCTGGCGGTGACCTGGGCGCACGGGTCGCAGCCGGTACGGCACGGCTCGGCCTGGCCGCCAGCTGGTTGCGGCTCAAGAACATCGTCGCCTTCGAGGGGCGGGAGGAGTGGACGGTTGCGTTCAAGGAACCCCCCACCGCGGAGGCTCGTACGCTGCTTGAACGCCGCCTTGCCGGTATCGGCGCACACGCGCGCTGGGCCTTGATTTCGCCCACGCCCTACGAACGCGCACTCGCCGCAGGACAGGCCGCGGCGGCGCCGCTGGCCATGGACACCGACCTGCGCACGCTGCGCGAGCTGGCCGAAGAAGGCCCAACCATCGAGCTCGTCAACGGCATCCTGTCGCAGGGCGTGACGGCGCGGGCGTCGGACATCCACTTCGAGGCCGAGGAGTTCGACTTCGTCGTCCGCCTGCGTGTCGACGGTGACCTGATCGAACTGGCGACCCACCCGCGCGGCCGCTACGACGCGGTGGCCTGCCGGCTGAAGATCCTCGCCCAACTCGACATTGCCGAACGACGCCAGGCCCAGGACGGCCGCATCAACGCCCGCGTCAACGGCGAGAACTTCGACATCCGGGTCTCGGTGCTGCCCGCCACGCACGGCGAATCGGTGGTGCTGCGCCTGTTGCGCCAGGAGCGCAAGCCCACCCGCCTGCAAGACCTCGGCATGACCCAGCCGCAAGCGGCACAGCTCGAACGCTGGGCCCATCTGCCTAACGGCATCGTTCTGGTGACAGGCCCGACAGGCTCCGGCAAGAGCACCACGCTGTACACCACGCTGGAGCTGGCCAACGACCGGGCGCGCAAGATCGTCACCGTCGAAGACCCGGTCGAGTACAAGTTGCGCGGCATCACGCAGCTGCAAGTCAACGCCGACATCGGCTTCACCTTCGCCGCCGCGCTGCGTTCGATCCTGCGCCACGACCCGGACATGATCCTGGTCGGCGAGATCCGCGACGTCGAGACCGCGCAGATCGCGATCCAGGCAGCACTCACGGGCCACCTGGTGCTGTCGACGCTGCACACCAACAGCGCGATCGGCGCCGTCACGCGGCTGATCGACATGGGGGTGGAACCGTTCCTCATCGGCGCCAGCGTGCGTGGGTTGATGGCGCAGCGGCTGGTGCGCCGGCTGTGCCCGCATTGCAAGGCGCCGGCCACCGAGATCGATGAAGCCAGCCAGGCCACGCTGGCCAAGTACAGCCTGCCCACGAGCCGGTTGATGAAGCCGGTCGGCTGCCCGCAGTGTTCGGGCACCGGCTTCCGCGGTCGGCTCGCGGTCTACGACCTCTTCGACGTGACGCCGGAGATGGCCCACGCCGTGTCCACCGGCGCCGGCGAATCCCAACTGCTCGCTCTGTCTGGCAGTGCCGATGGCGGCTTGATGGCCAGCGGCGCGCACTGGATCGCCGAAGGCGAAACCACGCTCGGCGAAGTCATCCGCGGCGCCGGGTCTGCCTGACCGACAACGGCCTGGCGCCCGCCGCCTGGGGACACAGACCCCGGGCCCAGGAAGCGGCCGCTAAAGCAGCCTGCGGTACATCGCCAGCGTGCCTTCACGCATCGCCTGCACGCTGAATTTCGAACGCACCCATTCGCGCGCGGCGCTGCCCAGGTGCTGGCGCATCGCCTCGTCGCGGGCCAGCGTGTCGATGGCGTCTGCAAGGGCGTTCTCGTCGCGCGGCGGAACCACCACACTCGTCACGCCGGCCTGGTTGAGGTAGTTCACGCCGTTGTTCAACTCGCAGACGAGGGCCGGCTTGCCGCAGGCCATCGCCTCCGCGGTGGCGATGCCGAAGGCCTCGCTCGGCGCGATCGACGGCAGGCAGAACACATCGCAGCGGTGCAGCGCCGTCACCAGCGTCGCGGCCGAGACTTCGCCCAGCATCAGCACCCGCCGCGACAGCCCCAGCTCGCGCACCTGGCGCTGCAGCACGGCCGTCAACGGCCCCGCGCCGATCATCACCAGCACCGCGTCGGCACTGCCGCGCGACATCGCACCCAGCAGGTGACCGTAGCCCTTGTAGTAGACGTGGCGGCCGACGGTCAAGAACACCGGCCGCCCCCGCGCCCAGGCATCGATGCGTTGCAGCAGCGCGGCGTCGCGTACGGGTGTGTCCAGCCGCTCGAAGTCGATGCCGATCGGCACGTGCACGACCTTCTTGCTCAGGTCGGCCACGTTGAGTTGCTCGGAGCTTGCGTAGTGGGCCGGCGTGAAGACGATGATGCGATCGACCCGCGCCAACGCACGCTGCTGGAAGCGGCCATAACCCTGCAACAGCACGCGTTGACGCACGATGTCGCTGTGCCAGGTCATCACCGTCGGCACCTGCTTGCCGGCGCGCAGCACCGCCAGGTCGCCCCAGGGGTTGGGCGCGTGGACATGCAAGAGGTTGGCGCGGTGGGCCGCGAACTCGCGATCGACCAGCCCCATCAGCGCCGGGCTGACGATGGCCGACGCCAGACTGCCGTAGCTCTTGGCCGACAGCACACGGTAGGGCAGCGGCGGCGGGTTCGGGTCGCGCCAGGGCAGGGTGTCGCTCGCCACCAGCGTGCACGCGGCGTCGGGGGCGATCGCCGTCAACAGCGTGTCCACGTGCGCTTCCATGCCGGCGTAGGGCGGCGGAATCATCTTGCCCAGATGCAGCGGGCGCAGCGCGGTCGGCGGCGTCGTCGGGGTGGTCGTCATCGGGCAGAAAAGAGCAGCGGCCGCAGCGCCGACGCCGTGCGCTGCGTGGTGAGCTGGATGTCGAAACCGGCGGCGCGTTCGCGGCCCCGCGCTTGCCAGGCCTTGCGCTCGGCGGGCGTCCAGGCGGCAGCCTCCCGCAGTGTTTGCGCCAGGCTCTCGGGTTGATGGGGGGCGAAGTAGGTCGCGGCATCTCCCGCCACCTCGGGCAGCGACGCGGCGCGCGCGCACAGCACGGGGCAGCCGGCGGCCATCGCTTCCAGTACCGGCAGGCCGAAGCCTTCGTAGAACGACGGCAGCACCAGCGCGGCCGCACCGGCCAGCGTCTGGCGAAGCTCGGTGTCAGCGACTTCGCCCAGCAGCACCACGCGTTCGGGCGACTTCGCCAGCCGAGCTTCAGCCGCCTCGTCGCCGCTGCGAAACCCCGTCGTGCGGCCGATGACGAGCAACTCGTGCGGGACCTCGTCGCGTACCAGCGCGAAGGCATCGAGCAGCGTCGCCAGGTTCTTGTGCTCGCGCAGGTTGCCGATGAACAGGAAGTACGGCCGCGCCCGCTTCGTTGCAGGCCGGGCCTTGCCCCAGGCCGCGGCGTCGATGCCCAGCGGCACCACGGCCGCAGCCCCGGCCGGCGCTCCGACCACGCGCTGGAACTCGGCCGCCGTAAAGGCCGAGTTGAACATCAACAAAGCCGCATGCCGGCGCAGGTTCTGGAAGTACGCGCGGCTGGCCCAGCGCACGGTGGCACTGGCGGTCTTCGCGGGCCGGGCGAGCTGGATCACGTCGTGCACCGTCGCGGCGATGCGCATGCGCCCGCTCAGCGGATGGGCCAGCGTCGTTGCCCAGAACAACGCGCCGGGCGGCACCAGGCGGCGCAGTTCGAGCTGTTCGGCCAGACCCAGCGGCTCGGCCTGGCAGGGCACCAGGTCGATCAACGCTCGGCCGAGGTACGCACGGTGCCGTGCTTCGTCGCCGGGTGCGATCAGGCCCGCTGCCGCCACGCCGCCGAGCCGCACCAGCGTGCCCGGCACCACGCCGCGGATGTAGGTACCCAGGCCCGAATCGAATGCCCGGCGCAGGTCCACCACCAGCGCCGTCACTGGAGAACCTTCGTGCTGTGCACTGCGGTGCGATCGCCTTCGGGCGGCCGTGCGGCGCTCATGCCGCGCGCAGTCTGAAGTTCCAGGCGAAGGCCGCAAAGTCGCGCGCCAGGCCGAAGCTGGCGCGGTCCAACAGGGTGGACTTCGGCCCGTTGATGTCGGCTGCCGCCGCCTCGACGACGAAGCCCTGCTCAGCAAAGAAGCGCTCGGCACTCTTGCGCGTGAAGAAACGAAGGTGCGTGCGATCAAGGATCCCGCTGGGCTGGTAGTCGAACTCGCCACGCAGCAGCAACGGCAGCAGCGCCGAGAGATGGCGCACGTTCGGCAGCGCCACCAGCAGCCGCGCATCGGCTGCGAGCCAATGGCGCACACGGGCGAGCACCGCCTGGGGTTCGGCGAAGTGTTCGAGCACGTGGCTCAGGATCACCAGGTCGAAGCGGGCGGCGGCGAAGTTGACGGCGCTCGCGTCGAGCACATCGGCCTGCACCACCTGGTCGGCGTTATGTGCTTCGCGTGCCGCCTGTGCTGCGGCCGGCAGGCGCTCCAGACCCGTCGTGTGCGCCCCCGCAAAACGTCGCTTCAAAGCCGCCAGCGTGGCACCCGTGCCGCAGCCGATCTCAAGCACGCGCGAAGGCGCTCGGTCACCGATCAGCTCCAGCAGCGCCAACCGCGGCGTGTCGTGGTACCCCGCCAGCATGCCGCCCTCAAGCCCCCCGGGGCACGCCGGCCACGGCCGGCACACGCCAGAAACCGGCTGTCCAGTCGATCGCTTCGATCGGCGCTTCGATGCCGCGCTCGCGCCGGAAATCATCGACAGCCCGACGGCAGGCAGGCCACGAGTAGTAGTCGTCAACCACCACAAACCCGCCCGGGCTGAGCTTGTCGTAAAGGTTGTCGAGCCCATCGCGCGTCGAGCTGTACATATCGCCATCCAGCCGCAACAACGACAGCCGTTCGATCGGCGCTGTCGGCAGCGTCTGCGCGAACCAGCCCGGCAGAAAGCGCACCTGCTCGTCGAGCAGGCCGAAGCGCGCGAAGTTGGCCTTCACCTGGGCCAGCGGCACTTTCAGGATGTCGACCGTGCTGTAGTCCCAGCCGTCGCCTTCGCTGTTGGGTACGGGCAGGCCTTCGAAGGAATCGGCCACCCAGACGCGTCGCGTGGTGTCGCCGTGCGCTTGCAGCAGCGCACGCATGAAGATCGTCATGCCGCCGCGCCAGGCGCCGGTCTCGATCAGGTCGCCGGGGATGCCTTCGCGCACGATGGTTGCCACGCAGTGCTGCATGTGGTCCAGGCGCTTGTGCCCAGCCATCGTGTAGCCGAACAGCGGCCAGTCGCGGCCGTTGACCCGCGCTTCGGTGTCGAAGGGCTGGCGGCGCACCAGCAGCAGGCCTCGTCTGGAGAGCAGCCGGTTCAGCCACAGGCGCCAGCCGCTGCGCGCGTGGGCGGTCGACATCCAGCCGCTTTCTTCGTAGATCGAGGCGGTCAGCACCGCCTTCAGCAGCTCCAGCGGGTCGTCGGTGCGGACCGAGAAAGGAGCATCGTTCGCAGCAGGTTTCACGGGCGTGATTGTGCCGGCTGTACCCGCTCGCCTGCCTCGCTGCGCAGCCGCTGCCAATGGTGTTGCAACAGCCCGCGCAGGGCGATCGCGCAGAGCAGATAGCCGAAGACGAAGGCTTGTGGCTGGAGCCACGCAGCCAGCGCGCAGGCCAGCACCGGCGCGGCCAGCGCGATGGCCGCGGCCGGCACGACGAAGGCGCTCCGGCCGCGCGCCAGCAGGAACACGCCGAGCAGTTGTGACGAGGCCGTCAACGCCGCCGCCACGCACAGCGCCGCGGTAGTGGCTGGCGACATCAGTGACAGCCCCGCCATCGCGGGTACCTGCGCCGACACCACGACGGCCAGCGCCACGAGGGCCGCCAGGCCCGCGATCAGAACTTGCACCCAGCCCAGCTCGCGCCGAGCCACCGCACCGCGCTGGGCCCAGGCCGGAAAGCGCACTTGCGCGTAGTACCCCGCCAGCACGCCCGCCACCGCGGCGGCGCGGAACCAGAAGCCGAACGACACGGCCTCGCCCGCCGCCAGCCAGACGGTCGCCAGCGGGACGGTGGTGCCGATTTGTACGAAGCCGGCGACGCCCAATACGAGCAGCCGCCGCATCTCGGCCGCATCGGCCGGCGTCGCCACGCGCGGACCGGGTAGCGCGGCGACCAGGCGCTCGGCGCGCCGGGCCATGCCCCACAGCGCCAGCGAACCCAGCAGCGCTGCGCCGGCCATCGCCGTGACGTTGCGCAGCAGCGCCGCGGCCAGTACCAACAACACCAGCGTCAGGGCTGACGCAGCGGCGAGCAGCCACTTGTCGCGGCCGACTTGCTGGCAGCCGTTGAGGAGCACAAAACTCGCGCCGGCGCGAAGCCGCAGCGCGAGCGCTGCCGCGTACAGCGCCACCGCCAGCCAACGCTCGGGCTGTTCGCGCAGCGCGTCCGCCAGCAGCGGCACGAATGCCAGCACCAGCAGCCCCAGCACCACCCAGCCGAAACGCAGCGCCTGCCCGCGCAGCAGCACCCAGTTCGACGGCGCAGCCGGCTGCGTAGCCGCACCGTCCTGCGCCCGCGCGATGTGCCGCACCAGCGGCGGCGAGAACGCCGCCACCGCCACGCTGGCCAACCCGAGCGCCGAGCTCAACGCCAGCCAGAACGACAGCTCTGCCGCGCCGATCCAACCCAGCAGCCACGGCGTCAGCACCACCGCCTGCGCCGTGTCGAGCACAAACAGCAACGCCCCGGCCGACCAGGCCGAGCGGGGCCCCCACCGCGTGCGTGTGGCCGCCGGCGCCTCAGGCGGCGCGGGGCTGCCGTGATTCGGCATCGATGGCTTGCGCCAGGCCGGTGTAAGTGGCCAGCACAAGGCGCTCGTCGAATTGCCGCTCGACCTTGGCGCGCCCGGCGCGGCCCATCGCTTCCTGCGCCTCGGCCGGCAATTCGATAAAGCTCAGCAACGCCTGAGCCAGCGAATCGACGTTGCGCACCGCGCAGAACAGACCCGTCACGCCGTGGTCGACAGCGTCGCGGCAGCCGGGCACGTCGGTGGCGATGCACGGGCGGGCCATCGCTGCGGCTTCGAGCAGCACGCGCGGCACGCCTTCGCGGTACGAAGGCAGCACCACGCAGTGCGCGGCGGCAATCTCCGGGCGCACGTCGTCGGTCGGGCCCAGCACCTGCACCACGCCTTCCGCGGCCCACGCCTGCACCTGTTCGGCGGGCACCGCGGTGGGGTTGTTGGCGCCGATGCTGCCGAGCAGCCTGAACACCGCGCCAGGGTGCGTGGCGCGCACGATGCGCGCCGCCTCAACCAATTCGACCACGCCCTTGTCGCGCAGGATGCGGCCGATGAACAGGAAAACCGGCCTGACGCGCGTGACGCCCGCGCCACCGGCCGGCAGCGGCGTGGGCACGAAACGCGACAGGTCCACGCCCGAGCCCGGCACGCGAACGGTTCGGTCGCTGCGCACCAGGCCGAGTTGGGTGAATTCGCGCTGGTCGTCGTCGTTCTGGAAGATCACCACGCGTGCGGTCTGGAACGCGCTGCGGTACAGGCGCCGCACCAGCGGTGTCAGCCAGCTCTCGTCGATGAAAACACGCCCCAGGCCTGAAACGTTAGGCACATGTTGCAGGCGCAGCCCCTTGGCGGCCAGCCCAAAGTAGATGTTGGCCTTGGGCGTCCAGGTGAAGGCGGCGTCGAAGCGCCCGCCGCGCAACAGCTGGCGCAGGCGCTGAACCGTGCCCAGCTCTTGCAGCGGGTTCGTACCGGCGGCGTCGAGGGCAACGTCGATGAAGTCGAAGCCCTCGTCGATCAGCCGCTCGATGTAGTCGTCGTGCGGGCTGACCGCGACCGGCCGGTGCCCGGCTTCGCGCAGCGCATGCATCAGCGAGCGGCGGAAGTTGTAGAGGTACCAGCCGGAATTGGCGGCGATGGCGATGCGCATGGCGGCTCGGTGGCGTCGGTGCCTGAGTGCTCAGGCCGCGTTGTGTTCCTGCCAGGCCTGGAACATCAGCACCGCCCACAGCCGGTCGTGCAGATGGCGCCCGCCAGCCAAATGCGACTGCCACGCCTGGCCCACCAGCTCGGGCGCGAACACGCCTTCGCGGGTCAGCCGTGCGGGGTCAAGCAAGGCCTCGGCCCAGTCGCGCAGCGGGCCGCGCAGCCACGCCGCCAGCGGGACGGCAAAGCCCTGCTTCGGCCTTTCGATCATCGTGCGCGGCACATGGCGATACAGCACTTCGCGCAGTAGCCACTTGGTGCCACCGCCGGGGCCGTTGCGCAGCTTCTGCGCCATCGGCACGCCGGCCGCGAACTCGACGATGCGGTGGTCGAGCAGCGGCACGCGCGTTTCCAGCGACACCGCCATCGCCGCGCGGTCGACCTTGACCAGGATGTCATCGGGCAAATACGTCTGCTGGTCGAGCAGGCTCATGTGTTCGACGGCGCTGGCAATACGGGGGTCGAAGTCGGCGTCGTCCAGCGGCGTGCGCGGTTCTTGTGCGCCCAGCACCAGCCGTTCAGGCTCTTGCCATTGCGAGACCAGCGAGCGGTACATCGTCGCCTGGTCAGGCAGCGCCAGCACGCTGCGCGCGAACTTGTGCAGCTTGTCGCCCACCTGCGCGTGGCGGCGGTGTTCGGGCAGCAGCGCCTGCAGCGGCCGCGCCATCGCCGACCACGCGCCGGGCGACACCGACTGCACCGCACCGGCGGCCGCGCGGCGCAGCGGCATCGGCACACGGGAGAGCTGGCGCCAGACCCGTTCGGCCAGCAGGTAGCGGTTGTAGCCGGCGAAGAGTTCGTCGCCCGCGTCGCCCGACAGCGCCACGGTGACGTGCTGCCGCGCCATCGCCGCCACCAGCGAGGTGGGGATCTGCGACGAATCGGCAAAGGGCTCGTCGTACATCGTCGGCAGCTTCGGGATCACGGCCAGCGCATCGGCGGCGGTGACGTACAACTCGGTGTGCTGCGTGCCCAGGTGCTGCGCGACGGCCTTGGCATGCACGGCTTCGTCGAAGCCTTTCTCGTCGAAACCGATCGAGAAGGTGCGCACCGCATTCTTTGAGACGCGCGTCATCAGCGCGACGATGGTCGATGAATCGACACCGCCGGAGAGGAACGCGCCCAGCGGCACGTCGGACAGCATCTGGCCGCGGATGGCGTCGGTGAGCAGCGCTTCGAGTCGGTCCGTGGCCTCGACATCCGGCAGCGGCTTGGCAGTGGCGCGGGCGTGCGTCACCACCTCGTGCAGGTTCCAGTAGGTGCCGTGTTCCTCGCGCCCGCCCAGCCCCACCCGCAGCCAGGCACCCGGCATCAGCTTGTGGATACCGCGGTGGATGCTGTGCGGCGCCGGCACCGCGATGTGCCGCATGTAGAGCGCCAGCGCATCGCGATTGAGCTCGGCCCGCCAGTGCGGGTGGGCGCGCAGCGCCTTCAGCTCCGAGCCGAAGACGACGTCGCCCGACGGCAGCCGGCCCCAGTACAGCGGCTTCTCGCCCATGCGGTCGCGCACCAGCGTCAGCGTGCGCTCCTGCCGGTCCCACACGGCGATGGCGAACATGCCGACGAGCTTGGGCAAGGTCGCCTCGATGCCCCAGCGCGTGAAGGCGGCGAGCATCGTCTCGGTATCCGAGTGGCCGCGCCACGCCGGCGCTGCGATCGCGTCCAGCTCCGCGCGCAACTGCGGGTGGTTGTAGATCTCGCCGTTGTAGGCCACCACGTAGCGCCCGCAGTGCGACGCCATCGGCTGCGCGCCCTGCGGCGACAGGTCGACGATCGCCAGCCGCCGATGGCCGAGGGCGATGTGGCGCTCGGCGTCGGCCCATTCCGCGTGGCTGTCAGGGCCGCGGTGGGCGATGGCCAAGGCCATGCGGCGGGCCGTCTCGCGCATCTGCGCGTCGGTCTCTGGGGCGTGGCTGAGGTAGCCGGCGATGCCGCACATGGCGTGTCGTGTTCTTGTCGTGTCAGGGCGCAGCGCTAACGGGCGGCACTTGGGACCAGGCCGTGCAGCCAGGCCGCGAGTCGCGGGGCTGCCGCATGCAGGCTGTAGTGTGCCTCGGCACGTGCGCGCCCTGCGGCGCCCAGGCGCTGGCGCAGCGCGGTGTCGTCGGCCAGGCGGGTCAAGGCGGCGAGCCACTCGGCATCGGTCGCGGCGAGAAAACCGGTCTCGCCGGGCACAACGATCTGCGTGTTGGCGCCGACCGGCGACGCCACCACTGGCAGCCCGCAGGCCATGTACTGCACCAGCTTGTAGCCGCACTTGCCGCGCTCCCATGGCGATTCGGGCAGCGGCATCAGGCCGACGTCGAGCGCGGCGATGGCCTCGACCTCGCGCTCTTCGGCCCACGGCACGTGCTCGACCTGCACCCCGGGCAGGTCGAGCTTGGCACCGACCAGGCGCAGCACGATGCGGCGCTGCCGCGCCAGCGCGGCCAACGGCGCTGCGAGTGCGCGCATGTAGCCGATGGTGGCCGGCGAGCCGATCCAGCCGATGACCAGCGGGCCGCCATCGGCACGCTGCTGCGCGTGCGCGACGCCGTAGCGCGCCGTGTCGACGACGGTGGGCAGCCACTCGACACGCGCTGCGCCGGCGCTGCGCGCGCGCTCGACCAGGTAACCACTGCCCGCGGTGACGAGCGAAGCGCGCTGCATCAGCGCATCGATCTTGCCGCCGTAAAGCGAACGCACAGCGGACAGCCGGTGCAGGTCGTAGTTGTGAAAGACCGCGTCGTCGTAGTCCAGCACCACCGGCTTGCCGCGCCACGCGGCGTGCTCCAGCCAGGCCGGCGCAAAGGGCCACAGTTCCTTCTCGATCCACACCACATCGGCGTTCGGCGTGCGGGCCAGTGCGAGCGCGCGGCGCGCGTACGCGACGGCGATCTCGCCGGCGACGCCGCGGCCGGCGTACTTGTGGCGCAGGTAGTCGTCGGACAGCAGAGGGCGCACGGTGACCTTGATGCCCGCGTCGCGCAGCGCCGGGACGAAGTGCAGCAGCCGCACCCGCGACGAGGCGCCGAGCGCCCCATAGCGGGTGTAGGCAATAAGCCTCATGGGCGCCAACTCCTGCGCCGGACAAACAGCAGCAAACCTCGGCGGCGAAACTGCGTCGTTTCAGTCGCCAAATTACCTCCTTCTCGTCGGACCGCTCGATGAAATGCGGACCATGAGTCTGGGCGGTAAAAGGATTCCGAAACAACGAACCGAAACTCGACCTTCGAGAATCGCGCAGGGCGATTTTGTCGATATTACCAAGGGCCAAAGGCCCCTGAACCCACAACTATTCGCCGCATTGGTCTTCAGCCGCCAAGACCGCTGGCCTCCGGTCGCTGGGCTTTAGCTATCTCTAGATCGCAATAGCTTTGAGTACGGTAAGCGCGAGCAACCTCTCACCTCGATTCTGGGATACCTACCGCCGCGTTCGGGCGACAATTCCAACGCTGAAGCACAGTGATGTGGGCAGAGCGCTGAACGGATGACCGGACACCTCGACCACATCGAAATGCTTGTTCACTTGCTGGACCAAGCGTTCCCAATCGAAGCCCTTGTGCTGATCGCGTTCGACAAGATGCATTCTTCCAAGTGTCGCGGCAACTACTTCGCGCGCCGTGTATCGCTCCCCATCCTTGCTCATCAGGCGCTTTGCAAGCCACTTCAAAAGGAAAAAAGTACCCTTCTCATTGGGCACTGTGATAAAGAAGTGGCCGGCGAGCTTGTCTGCGATCCGTTGCAAGTAGAGATCGAGTTCGGCAGGGTCAATGTGCTCAAGAGTCTCCATTGAAATTGCCACCTGGAATGGCGACTGATCGGACAAGTTGAATTGCGATGCTTGACTGACCTCGCGGAAACTAAAGCCAGTCGCGTCCGCAAATTTGAGGCGGGCCAGGTCTAGGCCGTTCTCCCAGTTGGCATCAAAGCCTAAATACTCTTTGGGCAAACCCTCGGGAAAGAAGTTGACCGCCTTGCCATCAAAGCAGCCAAGTTCCATAGCCCGTCCGACACGATCCGCACCGTGGTAGACCGCGATCTTTTCCCGCAGCCAGCGGAATCGAGCAAGATGGAAGTACGACCGCAACCCTTTCGACTCGAAGATTCTCTCGTTGTAGCCATAACCGTCGGCGAGACTTTTCATGCAAACTCCAAATTTCCCCGGGGAACGCATCAGTAGACTTCGACCTCATAGAGACCGATCCAGTTGGCGCCGGCACCAGTGCTGCTAGCATAAACCCGAACCATCTGCCCACGCACTGCGACGGGAACATCAACAATGTCGGTCCCTGGGACGCCGCCAGAGTGAGCCACGGTGAGAGTCGGGCTGACTCCGGGCGAGACGACCTCGATCCGGTAGTCGGTGACGTACTTGTAGGGGCTTGCGTAGCCCCACCCGCCGAATCGCACCTTGATTCGGTTTATGTCCATCGTTGAGCCCAGATCAATCTCATAGGCCAACTCGGTGCTATTGGGGTAGGCGAAGGAGTTCGCGTTGGCGTCCACCAAGTTGGCGGCCGGGTAAGTATACGGTGGGTAAGCAGGCAGCAAGGAAGTCACCGTTTTTCCCTGGGCGACATTCGTGGGGGCAACAGCATAGCCGCTAGCCCGCAACTCAAACGCGCCGATCCAGTTGGAATCGCTGATCGCTGTCAACTCAAGCGCCTTAACTCGTTCACTGCCGTCTGAAGGCGCGTCAATCATTCCACCGACTACAGTCGTACTAGGAACTGCGCCGAGAATATGACTCATACTAAGTGCCGATCCACTGCCAAGCCCCCGAATCAGTTCAAACTTCGATCCGTCTTGCCGGACGCCATCGATCTTCCAGTCCGTTACGTACCTATAGCTGTCCGCTAAGCCGAAGGCACCAAATACAATTTTGAAGTCAGTGATCCGATAATAGCCCTGCAGATTCACCGAGTAAGTGAACGTACTATGGCCAGGGTATGCCATCGATTGGTCGCTGCCATCGGTAAGGGCGGCAGGAGCCGTCGCGTAGGCCGCAGTACTTGGCGATAGCAGTGAAACGGGCTTGCCGGTGGCAACTTGGACAATACCTGGCGATTGGCGTACGACCTTCTCCAAGAACTTTTCATACACTTGGCGAGCGGCTGCCAAGGCGTTGTATCGAGATTCCGGACACTGGACTTCGACATAGTTGAGGCAGCGGATCGAGTTTATGATGACATCCACTGTCAGCCATCGTTTATCCCCGGAGAAAGCGAGTACCGCGATAGTGCGCGGCTCTGACATTGCAAGCCCCACGTACTGGTTGGCAAGTTGCGCGTGTTCGATGCCCGTCAGACTCCCGAAACTCTGTGGCACCAAGATCAGTCGCTGACTTGACGACATCTTCGACTTAAGAGTGGCGATCATCGCTCTTGCGCTTGCCCCGCCGCAACTTGCACCAACACCATTCGCTCCCGGTTAGCAATTGTATCCGATCCAATCCAACTGAACCGGAAACGCGCCTGGGACTTGAATCGCGAAGTTCTGCGACTCTACCACTGCAATTGGAATCCCCGGGAAGTCTGCTTTCAGTTGTAGTGCAGCCGAATTGAGGAATGTTGCAATTTGTGTGGTTGAACAACCTTTGCCGAGAAGCCAGTGATACGGCTCGTCTGCAAGATAGAATGCAGCGACATAATGAGCGACGTTACTCGATAATTGCGCCCTAATGTCAGATCGCCACGTGTAATAATTGGTCAGGTCCGACTTCATCTGACAGGGTGCGGCATCGTTGTACAGGTAGTCGTTCATGACATGAGCCGGCATCGACTTGATGCCCTTGGCTCGATTGACGATCATTGTCTGATAGTCGTTTGCGAGCGTTTGTGCTACGTTTGCCTCTGTCGCGCTCAGATCTCGCGGTACTGAACTGACCACGAGACCATTGCTATCGCTCGCCGAGAAGTAATAATATCCAAAGTACTCTATCTGATTGGCAGACTGCCCATTCGAAGATAAATGAGTAGCCGCAATCACGAAAAGCAAGAATCTAATCAAAAGAGTCGGCATTGCTCTTCCTTGGCTCGAAGGGAGTGAAGACACTACTGTCACGGCGGCTTGCGGTCGCGCATGAACAGCGCGGGTTTGCAAGACGAAATGTACTTAACGACGTGTGTTTCAGCCAATAGCCACTGGTAAGTTTTGAGCAATTCTGTAAGTTGTGAGGATTTTCGCTTTGCTGTCATGAAGATCGCGCGCGTTATTGGTTCGAGGCCCCAGGTTACCAGTTGCACCAGCGCGCGCTCGCCAACACCGTAGTGCTTGGCGGCGTATCGCAGCCTGCTGCGTAGCGAATAGTGCAACCGGCGGGCTCGCACAGCCTCGGACGACCCCCCCCCCTTGTGATACGCCTGCGCGTCAGCGACATAAAGGCTGCGCCACCCTGCTTCATGTGCGCGCAAGGAGAGGTCGACCTCTTCCAAGTAGACGAAGAATCGTTCGTCAAAACCGCCTAGGGCGGCAAACATCTTCCGACGCGTGAGGAAGAAGGCGCCAATTACCTGGTCAACTGTCCGCGTGTCTCGGTGATCCCACTCGACCATGAGTTGGCCGTACTGGGGCCACACGCGCGTAATTCCGAGAGCGTGTGCCAGGTAGTGGTGGCCGCGTGGGAAGCGAGAACAGGTTGAAACAACGGCCCCGCTGTCGTCCTGTAGCCCGATGCCTACGATGCCGACTCTTTCGTTGCCAGGCACGGTCAATGCGTTCACCGCAAGTGACAACGAGTTGTCAAACAGCAGCGTGTCCGGGTTCAGGAATAGCACAAGCGCGGAAGTGCAGGCGGCTGCGCCCTGGTTGCATGCCGCGGCAAAGCCGCGGTTGTCTGCGTTGGAAATTCGCTTGAGGACCATATGCGCCGGCACGTCGAAGTGCTGCGAACCGTCGGTCGAGCCGTTGTCAACTACAACGACACACTCAAGGCGATGGCCGGGCGGCAGGTGCGCGGCACTGCGCTCGATCGAAGCAACGCACTCACGCAGATGGTCACCCGAGTTCCAGTTGACTATGACGATGTCGAGACTCATTTGGTCCTCATTCACCCAAACAGGCTCGCAAGCGGCGCTATCTCGTAGGGCGTGAACAGCCCCGGCAGCCATTGCAGCAGCACGCCGAACGCGCAGTAACCCAGCGCCAGCAGCACCGGCACCGCACGGCGCTGCATCAGCCCCACCGCGATCACCCAGATCGAGAACGCGTCGAAGAACTCGTAGAGCCGGAACGCCAACGCCGACGCCACGTCGCGCAGCACGAACAGCAGCACTACGCCGGTGGCGACGAACATCACGCAGGGCCACACCAGCCGGCCCGCCGCTTCGAAGCGCTCGGTGCCGTGGCGCATCGCCAGAGCCGTCGCCACCAGCAGCGCAAGCTTGAAGGTGGCCACGGCCAGTGCCGTCCAGTTCAGCCCGGTGACTTCGCCGTGGTTGGCCAACCGCGGGTCGATGAACGCGACCAGCTGGAACAGGCCGATCAGGGCCAGCACCAGGCCGCCCGTCATCAACGCCCACGCCATGCCGCGCCGCTGCGGTGCGACCAGCAGCACGCTGGCCACCGGTACGAACAGCGCGGCCGAGAGGTGGAAGCCGGTGGCCACCAGCGTCAGCCACAGCCACGGTTTCACGCGGCCGGCGACCAGGTGCTGCAGAGCCAGGAAACACAGCGCCAGGGCGATGGCGGTGCGGATCTGGGTGAAGTCGTGGAGGAAGAAGCTCAAGGACAGCGTGACCAGCCAAGGCACTGCCGTGTTGCCCTCGAACGCGCGCGAGAAGGCCAGCTGCTTCAGGCCGACGCTGAGCAGCGCCGCGGCCAGGAACATCGACTGCAGGTTGCCGCCCAACCGCTGCAACAGGTCCATCACGCCGCCGAACAACAGGTCCTTGCCGAAGAAGAGCCGCTCGGGATAGTCGAGGTCGAGCTCGACCATCAGCTCGAACATCACCTGGTAGCCCGCGTAGTCCACGCTGTCGGCGCGCAGGCCGGCAAACAGGACCAGCGTGGCGGCCAGCGCAGCGCCCATCGGCCGGCGCAACGCGGGCGTTGCACCGGCCAGTATCGCGGCGACGATCGCCCAGCCGAACAGCAGCAGGTAGGGCATCGCTCAGCCCGCCCTTTCGCGCAGCGCAGCCGGACGCAGCCGCCGCGACAGCGCCTGGGTCCCGCGCTTCCAGACGCGGCCGATCACGCGCGGTGTGGGCGCCGTCAGCAGGCCACGCAGGCACAGCCACAAGCCGTGAGCGCGGTTGCCGCCGTACAGGTGGATCAAGCCGATGTCGATACGCACGTTGGCCAGGCAGACGGCGCGGAAGCGCGGCGGCACCAGTTCGCGCGCGACCTGTTCGGTCAGGCGCAGCTGCCGGTCGAGCTGGTTGTGCACGCCTTCCGGGTGCTGCCGGTAGCGGCACAGCACGATGTCGCTGCGGTAGCGCACCGACGTCTTCTGCTCGGCCTCGGCCATGAAGACGTGCACGAAGGTCGGCCAGTCGTCGAGCACCAGGCCGTCGTGCCAGACGCCGATCTCGCACAAGAGGCGCGTTTCAAAGACCGACGCTTGCAGCAGCAGCGGCTTCGGGTACTCGCTGCACACCGCATCCAGCCGCTGGGCCGCGCTGCCGCGAAAAAGGGCCGAATGCGCTTCGCCGTAGACGGCCCGGCCATCGAGGCCGGTGTCCCGTTCGGCGAGATACACCGCCTGGCACAACAGGCCGCCGATCGGCAGCGCACTGTCCAGCAGCGCCGACTGCACCTGCTCCAGCCCACCGGCCACGTAGCAGTCGTCCGATGCCATCACCGCGAAGTGGCGCCCTTCGGCCAGCGCCAGCCCGCACTGCAACGAGTGCACCAGCCCCTGGTTCGGCTTGGTGTAGATGCGCAGCCGCAAGTCCGTGCGGAAACCGAAGGCCAGGCAGCGGGCCAGCGTGTCGTCGGGGGAGCCGTCGTCGATGACGATCAGCTCGATGGCGGTGCCGGGCGCTGTGGCGTCGACGCTGGCCAGACATTCATCGATGTAAGCGGCGTGGCGGTAGGCGCAGACGACGACGGTGATGAGCGGCGGCTCTGTCGCGTCCGCCGGGCGCTGCTCGCGCACCAGCTTCAGGGTCGCCACGGCGGCTTGCCCGACGGCGGCACGGGCGGTATCGGTCGGCATCATGGCCCGGCGTCCTTCCGGGTCAGCATCGGCACCGGTCGCAGCCGCGCCGTCAGCCGGCCCAATTGATGGTGCACGAAGACCCAGTAGAGCGCGTAAGTCAGCGCGTAGCCGATGGCCGTGCCGCGAAGCCCGAACTGCGACGCGAAGGCCAGGCAAGCCACCGCCAGCACCCCTGCGAAGGCCGCTTCGCTGAAGATGAACAGGCGCGTGCGCGCGTGGCTGATCATCGTGAAGGCTGGCACCCAGCTGCCGATCTTGAACACGTCACCCATCAGCTGCCAGGCCAGTGCATCGCTCAGCGGCATGAACTCGCGTGTGAACAGCAGCTGCACCAGCGGCTCGCGCAGCAGCCAGATGGCGACCGCCGTCGTGCCCACCACCGGCAGCACGAAGCGGTAGCCCTTGGCGACGGCATCGCGCAGACGCCCCCCGTCGCCGATCTCGGCGAAGTGCGGCAGGAAGTGCAGCGACAGCGTGGTCGTCAACAGCAGCAGGTGGGTTTCGCTCAGCTTCCACATCGCCTGCCACAGGCCGGCCACCTCGGCGCCGGCCATCCGCGTCAGGCCGTCTCGGATGGCGATGTGGGCCAGCGGGATGACCAGCGCCGAGGTCGCCGTCATCAACGCGAAAGCACCGAGGGCGCGCGCAGCCGGGCGGTCGATGCCGCCGAACAGGGACCGCCAGCGACCCTTCCAGACGCGGCGAAAACACAGCACCGCTGCAACGCTGGCCGCAGCCTGCCCAGCGGCGACGGCCACCAGCGCGCCGTACAGGCCGGCCTGCACCACCAGGGTGATCGCCACCGCCACGCTGAGCAGACTGCCGGCAATGCTGGCCACCACGAAAGCGCCCACCGCCTTCAGGCCCGCCATCACTGCCAGCAGCAGGCCGTTGACGGTGATCGCCACCAGCGCCAGCGCCAGCCAGAACATCACGCCGGCCAGTGAGGCATCGCCGAGCAGCGTGGTCGCCAACGGCCTGCTGAACAGCAGCAGCACCAGTGCCGCCGAGCCGGCGCCTATCAGCGCCAGCGTGGCCGCGGTCCGCCACACCACCAGTTGGCGTGCCGCGTTGCCGCCGTGCTCGGCGGTCAGCTTGGTCAGGCCGGAGGCGAAGGCGCCGCCAGCCAAGGTGGTGAGCATCGCCACCAGGCTCTGGAACTGCCCGATCACGCCGAACCCGGCAGGCCCGACGTAGACCGCCAGCACCTTGTTCAGCGCCAGCCCGGTGGCCAGCCGCGTCGCCACCGCCGTGGCGTTCAGCAACGAGGTGCGGGCCAGGCCTAGGCGCATGCGCGAACGGCCTTGATCACCGCATCGGCATCGGCCAGCGTCAACGTCGGACCCATCGGCAGGCTGAGCACCTGCCCGTGCAGCGCCTCGGCGATCGGCAGTGCGCCGCGCGTGATGCCCAGCGCCGCGTAGGCCGGTTGCAGGTGCGGCGGCACCGGGTAGTGGATGACGGTGCCGATGCCGCATTCGGCCAGGGCCTTGGCCAGCGCGTCGCGGCGGGCGTGGCGCACCACGTACAGGTGCCAGACGCTGGCGCAGCCTTCGGCGCTGTGCGGCAGTTGCAGCGGCAGCCCTTGCAGGTGCTCGGTGTAGTGCGCAGCGATGCGGGCGCGGTGTTGGTTCTCGGCCTCGAGCGCGGGCAGCTTGGCGCGCAGCACGGCGGCTTGAAGTTCGTCCAGCCGTGAGTTGAAGCCGATCATGTCGTGCCGGTACTTCTGCTTCGAGCCGTAGTTGCGCAGCACGCGCACACGCTCGGCCAGCGCGGCGTCGTTGGTCGTCACCGCGCCGCCGTCACCCAGGGCGCCGAGGTTCTTGCCGGGGTAGAAGCTCCACGCCGCGATGTGGCCGTGGCCGCCCAGCCGCTCGCCGCGGTAGCGCGCGCCGTGGGCTTGGGCCGCGTCTTCGATGACCTTCAGCCCGTGCTTGCGCGCGAAGGCCAGGATCGGCGCCAGCTCCGCCGGCTGCCCGTACAAATGCACGGGCATCACGGCGCGCGTGCGCGGCGTGAGCGCGGCGGCCAGCCGGGCCGGGTCGATGTTGGCGGTGGCCGCCACCGGCTCCACCGGCACCGGTGTCGCGCCGACGTGGCTGACCGCCAGCCAGCTGGCGATGAAGGTGTTCGATGGCACCAGCACCTCGTCGCCCGGGCCGATCTCCAGTGCGCGCAGAGCCAACACCAGCGCGTCCAGCCCGCTGGCCACTCCCACGCACTCGGCCGCGCCACAAAAGGCGGCGTACTCGCGTTCGAAGTGCGCCACCTCTTCGCCGAGGATGAACCAGCCCGAATCGAGCACCCGGCGGACGGCTGCCAAGATGGCGTCGGCGTGGGCGTGGTTGATGGACGGCAGGTCGAGGAAGGGAATCAAGGGATGGCTCCTGGCAACTGGCGCGCGCGTGCGCCGCATTGCCGCTGGGCGGGCGAAGGATGACGTTAGAGGCAGGCCGACTGCGGCGGCGCACTGAGCACGGGCTCAGGCATCGGCCGTGACCGCTCGTTCAAGAACTTCTGCTACCCACTGGTTGAGGCTCTTGCCAGATGCCTGCGCGACAATCATGGCACGGCCGTGTACTTCGGGCGAGACGCGCAGCAACAGCTTGCCCGAAGCAGGCTTCTCAGGGCTGACGCCCTTCTCCTTGCATTCGGCAAGATAGTCGTCAACAGCATGCTCGAACTCCTTGCGAAGTTCCTTCACCGTCTGCCCATGGAAACTGATGAGGGCGCGGATGCCGAGGATGCGGCCCACCAAGATGTTGTCTCGCTCGTCGTACTCGATACGGGCGGTGTAGCCCTGATGACTCATGCTGTTCATGGACGAACTCCTACGCGATCCAGGAGATCGCGTGCCTGTTCAACTTGATAGCGCTTGGCCTCTTTGCCGGGGTGTGGCCTGTGGCAGCGCCACTCTTCGCCCATCAGCCGGACGCTCACCCGCGACCCTTCTCGTTCAAGGACGCTGCCGCCGAGTGCCCTGATCAGTGACTCGATGTCCGCGAAGGTGATCGAAGCCAACGTGGGCTTTAAGAAAATGGCTGCCAGAACTTTGCGTTGCCTGGTGTTCACCGCCTGAATGATATCGACAATCGATATCACGCGCCCATTGATTGGAGAGGGCGCGCGTTTCGTTGCAGAACGCGGCGTTCTTGTTCGCGCCACGGATGCGCAGGATGGAGAAGGCCACCGATGCCGTCAGCCGCTGCGCGCCAGGCGCTTTGCTGGGTTGCCGACCCACACCTCGCCGGCAGGCACGTCGCGGGTGACCACGCTGCCCGCGCCGATAAGCGCATTTTCGCCGATGGTCACGCCGCACAGGATTGTCGCGTTGGCGCCGATGGACGCGCCGCGCCGCACGTGGGTCTGGGCGAACTGCGGCGGCGGCTTGCGCGAGCGTGGCACCTTGTCGTTGGTGAAGGTGGCATTCGGCCCGACGAAGACGTCGTCTTCGAGCCGCACGCCGTTCCAGACCTGAACGCCGGACTTGACGGTGACACGGTCGCCGATGACCACGTCGCCTTCGATCAGCACCTGGGCGTTGATGTTGCAGTCCGCGCCGATGCGCGCGCCGGCCAGGATCACCACGAACTGCCAGACGCGTGAACCTTCGCCGATCGTGACGCCTTCGGCCACGTCGGCAAGGCGGTGGACCATGGCCATCGACGCGGCCGGCTCGCTCACGCCAGCGCCCGCTGGGCCCGCATGTGGGCCAGGAAGTCGCCGTAGTCGCGGATGTAGTCGCTGGCGTCGTAGTGGTGCGACGCAAACACCAGCAGCAGCCCGTCGGGGCTGTAGCGGTAGTGCACGCGCCAGGTGTTCGGCGGCAGGTAGATGCCCTTGTAGGGCTCGTCGAGCAGCGTCTCGACGCGTTGCTCGCCGTCATCGGCCATCACCGAGCAGCTGCCGCGCACGCAGATCAGGAACTCGTGGCACTGCTTGTGCGCGTGCTCGCCGCGGACCTCGCGGCTGGGCACGCCGTAGACCATGAAGTAGCGCTGTGGGGTGAAGGGGATCTGGCGTTCGAAATCGCCCACCGTGAGGCTGCCGCGCAGGTCGGGGATCACCGGAAAGCGGTGCAGCGTGACACCGCGTACCGGCGTGGCCTGCACCGCCGTGCCGCCGTCCACCGCCATCACGGTGGCCGCGGGCGCAGAACCACCGGCTGTGCCGACGTAACCGATGATGGTTGCCGGGTTCCCTTCGACGATGGCCCCCGGCGGCACCGAGCGCGTGACCACCGCACCTGGCCGCACCACGGCGCCTGCGTCCAGCACCACGCCGGCATGCACGACCGCATTGGCACCGATGCGCACCCCTTTTCGGGCCTGCGCCGGGGTGCCGTCAGCAGCCGACTCCGGGTCGATGAAAACGACGTTGGGTCCGACGACCACGTCGCGGTCGATGACCACGCCAGGGCCGACAACCGCCCCGCTGGCAACGCGGCAGCCGGGCGCCAGTTGGGCCAGCGGCGAGACGTGGGAACGCGGGTCGATCGAAGGCGGGGCGGTGTCGTCCATGGTGCGCGGCGCAGTGTATCGGGCGGGCTCGATGGTCCGGCGCGGTGCGCGGGAGTGTTTGCTGCCGCACCACTAGAATCCGCCGCTTCTTAAAACGCCCTCGGCTCGCTGGCGCAGTTTGGTCAGCCGGGCGGACGTCGATGTCCATGCCTTTGATGCTGCTGCGCGGCGGGCCCCTGCCGCTGCTGAGTTTGTTGCTGTCCTTGTGTGCGCTGCCGTCCGTGGCGTTGGCCCAACTGTCGGGCGGCAACCGCGATGGCGCCAGCACATTGCCTGACGGGCCGGTGCAGATTCGGCAGGGCACCATCAATGGCGCGGGTCAGGCGGGGACGGCGTCGCGCCGAGGCCCGGCGCCCGTGTTCTTCGACGATTCCCCGCGCGAGCGGCTGGTTGTGGTGCCGCGCGACCCCGACGAGTTCGAACGCTTCGTCAGCGGCTTGGCTGGTTTCACGGCCAAGGGCCAGCCGGCGCAGATCCGCCGCTTCGGCAGCGACTTGCAGCCGCTGCGCGCGGGTGATGTGACCGAAGGCGAGCCGCTGCCGCTGGTGCCTGCGGATTACATCGTGAAACCCGGCGATGAGGTCGTCGTGGCGCTGTGGGGTTCGGTCGATGCCGACCTGACGCAGCGGGTTGATCGCAGCGGCCGGCTGACGCTGCCGCGCATCGGCACCGTGCTGGTGGCGGGCACGCGCTTTTCTGATCTGACAGAAGTCGTGCGCCGGCGTGTCGCGCAGACCTTCCGCAACTTCGAATTGAGCGTGTCGCTCGGGCAGTTGCGCGGCGTGCGGGTTTTCGTCACCGGGTTCGTCACCAACCCCGGCAGCTACAACGTCACCAGCCTGTCGACGATCAGCCAGGCGTTGCTGAAGGCCGGCGGGCCGGCACCGGCCGGCAGCTTCCGCCAGATCACGCTTCGCCGGCAGGGACAGGCGCCGCAGGCCTTCGACCTATACGACCTGCTGGTTAAAGGCGAACGCCGCAACGACACGGTCCTGCAACCCGACGACGTGATCCACGTGGGTGCGGTCGGCACGCAGGTGGCATTGATCGGCAGCGTCAACCAGCAGGCGATTTTCGAGATGCGGCCCGGTGAGACGGTGCGGGACGTGGTCCAGTTTGCCGGCGGCCTGTCGCCGGTGGCCGACGGGCGCCGGCTGACGCTGGAGCGGCTTGAGGATCGCGACAAGCTGCGGGTGGTGGAGCTGCCGCTGCCCGAGAGCGAGACGCGCATGTTGGCCCAGGGCGACGTGCTGCGTGCGATCAGCGCGGTGGCCGCTTCCGGCTCACAGCTGGTGCAGAACAAGCGCGTTCGCGTCGAGGGCGAGGTCTTGCGGCCGGGCACCTACGTGCTGCAGCCGGGCAGTTCGCTCGACGACGCGCTCAATGCCGCCGGCGGGTTGACAACGGCTGCCTATGTCTTCGGCACCGAGCTGCAGCGCGAGAGCGTGCGCATCGGCCAGCAGGAAAACTACGACCGGGCGCTGCGCGACGTGGAGACCGAGTTTGCGCGCGCCGCGGCCGGGCAGCGCACCAGCACCGCGGACGAATCCGCCGCGCAGGCCAACCGTTCGGCTTCGACCGCACGGCTGATCGACCGGTTGCGCGCATTGCGCCCGAGCGGCCGTGTGGTGCTCGAGGTCAAACCCGAGACGAAGGCCTTGCCGCCGCTGGCACTGGAAGATGGCGACCGCCTGCTGGTTCCCGCGCGGGCGACGACGGTGGGGGTGTTCGGCAGCGTCTTCAGCACCGGCAGCTACCTCTATGGCGAGCAGCGCACGCTGGGCGACTACCTGCGTCTGGCCGGGGGGCCTACCCGCGCGGCCGACCGCGACAGCATCTTCGTCATCCGTGCCAACGGCAGCGTGGTCAGCGAAAGCCAGAGCGCCGGCTGGTTCAGCAGCGACAAGCTGGCCGGTACACCCGCGCTGCCCGGCGACACCATCTTCGTGCCCGAAGAGATCAACCGGACGACTTTCATCCAGAACGTCAAAGACTGGACGCAGATCCTGTTCCAGCTTGGCCTGGGCGTGGCGGCGTTCAAGTCGCTTAACTGAAGCGATGTACGCAGCGTGATCCCGAACGACGCTCAGACCGCCTTGGACAAGGTCGACGACGACGGCAGCCTGCTTGAATTCCTGACCCCGCTGGCGCAGAACTGGGGCCGGCTGCTGCTGCTGCCGATGCTGGTGGGCGTGATGGCTGTCGGCGGCAGCTTCATCTTCTCACCCGTGTTCCAGGCCAGCACCACGCTGCTGCCACCGCAACAGACGCAGAGCATCGCCGCCGGGGCGTTGGCTTCACTCGGCGCGCTGACGGGGCTGCCTACCGGCGGTTCGCGCAGCCCGGCCGATCAGTACGTTTCGTTGATGCTGAGCAACAACGCGACCGACAAGCTGATCGACAAGTTCAAGCTGATGCAGGCCTACGGCTTCGATGAGCGCTGGCGCGTGCGCAAGGAATTGGTGGACAGCACGCTGATCTCCGTCGGCAAGAAGGACGGCCTGATCACGGTGGCGGTGGAGGACGTGGACCCCAAGCGCGCCGCCGCCCTGGCCAACCAGTACGTCGACGAGTTGCGCCGCCTGACGTCCGAACTGGCGGTGACGGAAGCGCAGGAGCGCCGCTCGTTCTTCGAAGGCCAGCTCAAGAGCACCAAGGAAAAGCTGGCGCAGGCACAGGCGGCGTTGCAGGCCAGCGGCTTCACGGTCGAGTCGCTGCGCGCCGAGCCGAAAGCGGCGGCCGAGGGTTACGCGCGTCTGCGCGCAGAGCTCACCACCGCCGAGGTTCGCTTGCAAGCCGCGCGGGGCGCCTTCACCGACACCGCGCCCGAGCTGCGCCAGTTGCAGGACACCGTGATCGCGCTGCGATCGCAAGTCGCGCGCAGCGAGAGTGCAGGCAATCCGTCGTCCAACGTCAGCGCCGACTACGTCAGCAAGTACCGCGAGTTCAAGTACCAGGAGACGTTGTTCGATTTGATGGCGCGCCAGTTCGAGCTGGCACGGGTTGACGAAAGCCGCGAAGGCGCGCTGATCCAGGTGGTGGATGTGGCCACGCCGCCCGAGAAGAAGCTGCGGCCGAAGCGCAGCGTGTACGGCATCGTCGGCACGCTGGTGGCGTTCGTGCTGATGGCCGGCCTGGTGATCGTGCGTGCCCGGCTGCGCGAGGCCGAGCGCAGCGACCCGGTGGCCCATGCGCGCTGGTTGAAGTTCAGGGCCGCACTGGGCTTTCGCGACCGGTGAATCCACAGCCAGTTCGTTCCGAACAACCGCTTGAAACCCCTGAATCGGGGGCATTGCTTACAATTTCACGGTGATTCCTCTTCTGCTCGGCTTGGTCGTCTCGGCCGCGCTCACCCTTCTGATCATCCGCATGACCTCGGTCCGCTCGTCCGGCCGGGGTACCGTGCGATCGCTGCTGGCTGATCACGATTTCAGCGGCCCGCAGAAATTTCACTCTGTCGCCGTGCCGCGGGTCGGGGGGATCGGCATCGTTGCAGGGCTCGTGGTGGCGGCGGGATTCGCCGCGCTGAGCATGGGCGACAAGGGCGGCCTGATCGGGCTGACTCTGCTGGCTTGCTCGATACCCGCGTTCGCTTTCGGGCTGATCGAAGACATGACGAAGAGCGTTTCGGCCGGCTGGCGCCTGGTTGCCACGGCGGCGTCGGCGACGCTGGCCTTCTGGCTGCTGGACGCGCAGGTGCGGCACACCGCGATCCCCGGCCTGGATTGGTTGGTGTCGTACGGCTTCGGCGCGTTGGTCGTTACGGTGCTGGCAGTCGCCGGCATCGCCAACTCGGTCAACATCATCGACGGCTTCAACGGCTTGGCGTCGATGTGCGTGATGATCATGCTGGCCGGTCTGGCCTATGTCGCCTTCCAGGTCGGCGACCCGCTGATCGGCACGCTGGCACTGGCCGGCATCGGCGCGGTACTCGGCTTCTTCATCTGGAACTTCCCAGCGGGCCTGGTATTCCTGGGCGACGGCGGCGCGTACTTCCTGGGTTTCTTCGTTGCCGAGCTGTCGATCCTGCTGCTGGTGCGCAACCCGGCGGTGTCGCCGATCTTCCCCCTGCTGATCTGCATCTACCCGGTGTTCGAGACGCTGTTTTCGATCTACCGCCGACGCTTTCTGCGTGCTGTGCCGCCGAGCATGCCCGACGGCATCCACCTGCATTCGCTGATCTACCGCCGCGTGCTGCGCTGGGCGGTGGGCTCGCGCAGCGCCAAGGCGCTGACGCGACGCAACTCGATGACCAGCCCATACCTCTGGCTGCTGTGCATGCTGTCGGTGGTGCCGGCGGTGCTGTTCTGGAACAGCACGTTGTTGCTGTCGCTTTCGCTGGCGCTGTTCGGTGTCTCGTACGTCGCGCTGTACTGGCGCATCGTGCGCTTCAAGTCGCCGCGCTGGCTGAAGTTCCTGCACTCGCAGTCGCGTTCGTTGGTGCAAGCGGATAATCGAGGTACATGAGCGAAAACCCCCAGACCGACGCGACGTCGGAAATGCCAGCGGCGCCGCCGCTGTTCAACACCCTCCCTCTCGATCCCAAACTGCTGCGCGCAGTCATCGATTCCGGCTACACGGCGATGACGCCGATCCAGGCCAAGGCGATCCCGATCGTGCTGGCCGGCCGCGACGTGATGGGCGCCGCACAGACCGGCACCGGCAAGACGGCCGCCTTCACGCTGCCGCTGCTGCAGAAGATGCTGCGCCACGAGAATGCCAGCATGTCGCCGGCCCGCCACCCGGTGCGCGCGCTGGTGCTGGCGCCGACGCGCGAGCTGGCCGACCAGGTGGCCGACAACGTCAAGAAGTACGCCAAGCACACGCAGTTGCGATCGACCGTCGTCTTCGGCGGCATCGACATGAAGCCGCAGACGCTGGTGCTGAAGGGCGGTGTCGAGGTACTGATCGCCACGCCGGGCCGGCTGCTCGACCACATCGAAGCCAAGAACGCGGTGCTGAACCAAGTCGAGTACGTGGTGCTCGACGAAGCCGACCGCATGCTCGACATCGGCTTCCTGCCCGACCTGCAGCGCATCCTGTCGTACTTGCCGAAGGCGCGCCAGACGCTCCTGTTCAGCGCGACCTTCTCGCCCGAGATCAAGCGGCTGGCAGCCAGCTATCTGCAAGACCCGCTGCTGGTGGAAGTGGCGCGGCCGAACGCCACAGCCACGAATGTCGAACAGCGCTTCTACAGCGTCACCGACGACGACAAGCGCGCCGCCGTGCGCCAGTTGCTCAAGACGCGCGGGTTGTCGCAGGCCCTGGTCTTCGTCAACAGCAAGCTCGGTGCGGCGCGGTTGGCGCGCAGTTTCGAGCGCGACGGCTTGAAGACCCAGGCGCTCCACGGCGACAAGAGCCAGGATGAACGGCTCAAGGCCCTGGCGGCGTTCAAGGCTGGCGAGGTGGACGTTCTGGTGGCCACCGACGTGGCGGCGCGCGGGCTGGACATCGTCGATCTGCCCGGCGTCTTCAACTTCGACGTGCCGTTCAACGCCGAGGACTACGTGCACCGCATCGGCCGCACCGGCCGCGCGGGCGCTTCCGGCCTGGCGGTGACACTGGTGACGCGCGACGACGCGCGGCTGATCGCTGACATCGAAAAACTGATCAAGAAGAAGATCGAGATCGAAGCCTTCGAGCTCGAGGACGACCGCCCGCGGCGTCCGCCGCGCCGCTACGAAGACGAAGCCAGCGGGCAACACAGCGGCATCCGTGAGATGGCCGAACGCGTGATCGAGCGCGCGGCCGACCGCCCGATGCGCATCAGCGCCCCGCAGCGCAACGCCGACCCGTTCTTCGACAAGCCTTACGAGCCAAAGGGCGATGGGCAGGCCGCCTGGGAGAAGGCCGACAAGGGCGTCACGCCGGCCGTGCCTTCGAGCGCCGCCAAGGGCTTGTCAGCAAACATCCGGCCGAAGAAGAAGGTCGCTTCGCTGCTCGGCGGCGGGCGCTGAGCGCGGCGCTGGTTCAGGCCAGCAATGAGAACACCGCCGGTTCGTCGAGCGGGCGGGCTTCAGGCCGAGAGCGCCATGCAGCGACGGTTTCGCTTCGTGTCCAGGCCGAAGGCAAAGTCAAGCCGCAGCTGACGGCCAGCCGTGTCGTCGGCGCCAACGTCTGCACCAGCGCTTGCAGGAGCGCGGCGTTGCGGTAGGGCGTCTCGATCATCAACTGGGTCTGCCGGCTACGCCGCGACAACGCTTCGAGTTCGGCAATGCGCGCGGCACGCGCAGCCGGGTCTTGCGGCACGTAGCCGACGAAAGCAAAGCTCTGCCCATTGAGCCCGCTGGCGGCCAGCGCCAGCAACAACGAGCTCGCGCCGGCCAAGGGTTCGACCACCAGCCCGGCTTCGTGGGCTGCCTGCACCAGCGCCGCACCGGGGTCGGCAACACCGGGCAGGCCGGCTTCGGACAGCACACCGATGTCGTGGCCCGCGCGCGCAGGCCCCAGCAGCGCCGACCATGCTGCGGCGGGCACCGATCCGGTACTGCCCTTGCGTGCGCGCGGCATCTCTTCGATGTTCGTGGCTTGCAGCATTTGAGCCAGCGGCACGACGGCGCCTACCCGCTTGAGAAAGGCTCTTGCGCTGCGGACATCCTCGACGACCCAGTGGCCCAGTGCCGCGGCGCGCTCGATCACCGCGTGCGGCAGTTGCGACTGGATCGGCTGCGGTGTGGCGCTGCCCAGGTCGAGCGTGTTCGGCACCAGCAGCAGGGTGCCCGTGCGCTGGGTCACGCCGGCTCCGGGTCGCGCAGCACGTCGAGGCCGGCCTCGCGCAGCAGCCGAGCGGTCCGGATCAGCGGAAGGCCGATCAGCGCCGTCGGGTCGTCGGAGTCGATCGACGACAGCAGCGCGATCCCGAGGGATTCGCTCTTCGCGCTGCCTGCGCAGTCGTAGGGCTGATCGAGTTGCAGGTAACGCTCGATCTCGTCGCCGGCCAGCGTGCGAAAGACGACACGCACCGGCGCCAGGTCGGCCTGGGCGAAGTTGCGGGCGCGGCACACCACGGCGACCGCGGTCAGGAAGTGGGCGCTGCGCCCGCTCAAGGCCCGAAGTTGCGCGACGGCGCGGGCGTGGTCGCCGGGCTTGCCGAGCGGCCGGCCGTCGAGTTCGCAGACCTGGTCGGAGCCGAGCACCACGGCGTCGGGGTGCAGCCCAGCCACCGCCTCGGCCTTGGCGATAGCCAGCCGCAAAGCCAGTTCGCGTGGAGCCTCGCCGGGCAACGGGCTTTCGTCGACACCCGGCGACAACACGTCGAAGGGCACGCGCAGCCGTTGCAGCAGTTCGCGCCGGTAAGGCGAGGTCGACGCGAGGATCAGACGGGGGTTGAAAATCGAAGCAGACACCCGCCAAATTGTCCCATCGCCGCTCGCTAAACTGGCCGCCGCATCGTGCGGATCGAAAATCAACCTGCCGTGTCACCCGTGATGAAGCGGCACTGGCCGAGAGCTGTTGCATGAACCACCACCGCCTGGACGTCCGCCGGCTCGCCGCCGACGCGGCCGATTTGTCCGGCGAGATCGCGCAGGAACAGCTTGACCGGCTCCGTTCAAGCCTGCTGGCACCGCTGGCCGACCTGCCGGCACCCCCCGTGGCGTGGCGCGTACGCGGCGAGAGCCGTACCGTCACCGGCAGCGCCAACCAGATCCGGCTGCACCTGCACCTGCGCACCCGCGTTGCGCTGACCTGCCAGCGCTGCCTGCAGCGGATGGAAGAGGCGCTGGACGTCGAGCGCAGCTTCCTGTTCGTGCCGGACGCAGACGAAGCGGCCCGGCTGGACGAAGAGAGCGACGAGGACGTGCTGGTGCTGCCGCGGCAACTGGACCTGCTCGAACTGATCGAGGACGAGTTGATCCTGGCGCTGCCGCTGGTGCCGCGCCACGTTGAGTGTCCGCAGCCCTTGACCAACCCGGCGGCAGACGCCGAAGCCGACGCACCCGCCCAGAACCCCTTCGCCGTGCTGGCCGCGTTGCGCAAGGCGCCCGGCGTCTGAGCGTGACGCCCGCGCCAGCCCCGGTGCTACACTCGCGGGCTTTGCGAATTCCGCATCGGGCTGGCCTTGCCGCCCCACGTAGGAGAACCCCATGGCCGTTCAACAGAACAAGAAGTCGCCTTCCAAACGCGGCATGCATCGCTCGCACAACGCCGTTGCCGCACCCGGCACAGCGGTCGAGGCGACCACCGGTGAAGTGCACCTGCGTCACCACATCAGCCCGACCGGCTTTTACCGTGGCCGCAAAGTCCTGAAGACCAAGGCTGACGCCTGACACTGCCGTATCGGCAGGTAACGCGGCCAACAGTGTCTGGCGGGGCCATGGTCTCGCATTCGAGCGCTCCGCCGCCACTGGACAGGGTCCGCATCGCCGTTGACTGCATGGGCGGCGACCACGGGGCCGCCGTCACACTGCCCGCGTGCCGCGCATTCCTCGACAAACACCCGCAGGCTGAGCTGCTGCTCGTCGGCACCGCCCAGGCACTGTTGCCGGCGCAGGGCTGGGCGCGCTGCACCGCGGTGGTCGCCACCGAAGTCGTCACGATGGACGACGGCATCGAGATCGCGCTGCGCCGCAAGCGTGACTCATCGATGCGCGTGGCCATCGCGCAGCTGAAGGCTGAAGACGACCAGCCGCCGCAAGCGCATGCCTGCATCTCCGCCGGCAATACCGGCGCGTTGATGGCCGTCGCGCGTTACCTGCTCAGGACGGTTGAAGGCATCGATCGCCCGGCGATCGCGACCGTCATGCCGCACCGACGGGGTGGCTTCACGACCGTGCTTGACCTCGGCGCCAACGTCGATTGCACGGCCGAGCATCTGCTTCAGTTTGCCGTGATGGGCAGCGCGCTGGTGTCAGCCGTGGACGGCAAGGAAGACCCGAGCGTCGGCCTGCTGAACATTGGCGAAGAGGCCATCAAGGGCAGCGAGATCATCAAGCGCGCCGGCGAACTGCTGCGCCAGGCCGGCGACGCCGGGCACCTGAACTTCTATGGCAACGTCGAAGGCAACGACATCTTCAAAGGCACCACCGACATCGTCGTCTGCGATGGTTTCGTCGGCAACGTGCTGCTGAAGACAAGCGAAGGCCTGGCCTCGATGCTGGGGGACTTCATCAAGCAGGAGTTCACGCGCGGCCCCTTCAGCATGGCCGCCGCGGTGATCGCCAAACCGGTGCTTGACCGCTTCAAGCGGCGCGTCGATCCGCGCCGCTACAACGGCGCCGCGCTGCTCGGCCTGCGCGGGCTGGTCTTCAAGAGCCATGGCTCGGCCGACGCCATGGCCTTCGAGAACGCGCTGGCCCGCGCTTATGATGCGGCGCGCAACCGCTTGCTGGACCGCGTGCACGACCGCATCGAAGACACCCTGCGCTCCGGCCTTCAGTCTGCTGCATGAGTTCTGATCCTTCCTCTGCCGGCCCCCGTTTCGCGCGCATTGCCGGCACTGGCAGCCACCTGCCGCCGCGGCGCCTGAGCAATGCCGACATGGTCTCGATGCTCGCCGCACGCGGCGTCGAGACGAGTGATTCGTGGATCGTCGAGCGCACCGGCATTCGCGCCCGCCACTTCGCGGCAGACGAGGTCAACTGCAGCGATCTGGCCTTGCATGCGTCGCGCCACGCGCTGGAAGCCGCTGGCCGCAACGCCGATGAACTCGATCTGATCATCGTCGCCACCTCGACACCGGACATGGTGTTCCCGGCCACGGCGACGATCCTTCAACACAAGCTCGGCGTGCATGGCTGCGCGGCGTTCGACTTGCAGGCAGTGTGCTCGGGTTTCGTCTACGCGCTTTCGGTGGCGGATTCGATGGTCCGTGCCGGCGCGGCGAAGTGCGCACTGGTCGTTGGCGCCGAGGTCTTCTCGCGCATCCTCGACTTCAATGACCGCACGACCTGCGTGCTGTTCGGCGATGGCGCTGGCGCCGTGGTGTTGGAGGCCAGCGACACGCCGGGGATCCTGGCCAGTGAGTTGCACGCCGATGGCCGCTACCTCGACATCCTGTGCACGCCCGGTACGGTGGCGGGCGGCAAGATCACGGGCGACCCCTTGCTGAAGATGGACGGCCCGGCCGTGTTCAAGCTGGCGGTCGGCGTGCTCGAAAGCGCCGCTCGCGCGGTGCTGGCCAAGGCTGGCCGCACCGAAGAGCAACTTGACTGGCTGATCCCGCACCAAGCCAACATCCGCATCATGCAAGGTACGGCAAGGAAGCTGAGGTTGCCGCTGGACAAGCTCGTCGCCACCGTCGACGAGCATGGCAACACCTCGGCCGCGTCAGTGCCGCTGGCCTTCGACCATGCGGTGCGCAAGGGCCAGGTTCGGCGCGGGGACACGGTGATGCTCGAAGGTGTCGGTGGCGGTTTCACCTGGGGCGCGGTGCTGCTGGACTTCTGACCAGCCTTCACTTCGCGACAGAACAACAAGACGACGGACGATGGCGCCATTCGCATTCGCATTCGTGTTCCCGGGCCAGGGCTCGCAGTCCGTCGGCATGCTCGACGGGTGGGGCGACCATCCGGCGGTGCGCGACACGCTGGCCGAGGCATCGTCGGCGCTGGGCGAAGACCTGGCTGCGTTGATCCATGCCGGGCCGAAGGAAGCGCTCGAACTCACCACCAACACCCAGCCGGTGATGCTGACGGCAGCGATTGCGTGTTACCGGGCGTGGCGTGCCGAAGGTGGCCCCGAGCCAGCGGCAGCGGCCGGGCATTCGCTGGGCGAATACAGCGCGCTCGTCGCAGCCGGTGTGTTGAGCCTGGCCGATGCGCTGCCGCTGGTGCGCTTTCGGGCGCAGGCTATGCAGCACGCGGTGCCGGTGGGCGCCGGCGCGATGGCCGCGATCCTGGGCCTGGAAGCGGCTGTCGTGCGCGAGACCTGCGCGGTCGCCGCGGCGAGCAGCGGCGAGGTCGTCGAAGCCGCGAACTACAACGATCCGAAGCAGACGGTCATCGCCGGCAGCAAGGCCGGTGTCGACGCGGCCTGCGATGCGATGATGGCCGCCGGCGCCAAACGCGCGCTGTTGCTGGCGGTATCCGCGCCGTTCCATTCGTCGCTGATGAAGCCAGCCGCCGAAGCGCTGCGCGAACGGTTGCTGTCGGTGCGATTCGAGCGGCCCCGTTTTCCCGTCGTCAACAACATCGATGTCGCGGCGAATACCGCTGCCGACGACATCCGCGACGCGTTGTACCGCCAGGCCTTCGGGCCGGTGCGCTGGGTCGAAGTGATGCAGGCCTTGCGAGCTCGCGGACTCGGCCATGTCTTCGAATGCGGCCCGGGCAAAGTGCTGGCCGGTTTGGCCCATCGCATCGATGCCGAGATCGTCTCGACCACGGTGCGGGACCCGGCCAGCCGGGCTCAGGCCAAGGAGTTGCTCGGATGAGCCCAGAGTCCAACGATCGACAGATCGCCCTCGTCACCGGCGCTTCGCGCGGCATCGGGCGCGCCATCGCCACCGCGTTGGCGCAGGCGGGCTTCACCGTCGTCGGCACGGCCACGAGTGACGCGGGTGCGGCCGCCATTGGCGAAGCATTGGCCGCTCAAGGCGGCGAAGGCCTCAAGCTCGACGTCACAGACGGCCCCGCGCTGCAAGCCGCGATCGACGGCATCGTTGCCCGGCACGGCGCGCTGCACGTGCTGGTCAACAACGCCGGCGTCACCCGCGACATGCTCGCCGCGCGGCTGAAGGACGAAGACTGGGACGCGGTGCTCGATACCAACCTCAAGGCCGTCTTCCGCGCCTGCCGCGCGGCCATTCGGCCGATGATGAAGCAGCGCTACGGCCGCATCGTCAACATCACTTCGGTGGTCGGCGCCAGCGGCAACGCCGGCCAGGCTAACTATGCTGCCGCCAAGGCCGGCGTGGCCGGGATGACGCGCGCCCTGGCGCGCGAACTCGGCAGCCGGCAGATCACGGTGAACTGCGTTGCACCTGGCTTCATCGCCACCGACATGACTGATGGCCTGCCCGAAGCCACGCGCATGGCATTGCTCGCGGCCGTACCGTTGGGTCGGCTCGGAACAGTAGAAGAAGTTGCTCATGCGGTGGCCTTCCTGGCCGGCCGCGAAGCCGGTTACATCACCGGCACCGAGCTGCACGTCAACGGTGGCATGTTCATGACCTGAACAGCCTTTCGTCCCGTCCGCACCGGTCCAGGCCCTGCCGGTATGCGCCAGTAGAATTGAGGGCTGTTTTTACGCATCCACTCCTGGAGGAGTCATGAGCGATATTGAAGCGCGAGTCAAGAAGATCATTGCCGAACAACTCGGCGTGCCCGAGAGCGACGTCACGAACGCCAAGGCGTTCGTGGCCGACCTCGGCGCCGACTCGCTGGACACGGTGGAACTGGTGATGGCACTCGAAGACGAGTTCAGCATCGAGATCCCCGACGAAGAAGCCGAGAAGATCACCACGGTGCAGCTGGCCATCGACTACGCCGTCGGCCACCAAAAGGCCTGATCCGTTTCGATGGCACGCCGACGCGTTGTCGTCACCGGCCTGGGCCTGATCAGCCCGGTCGGCAACACCGTGGCCGAAGGCTGGGCCAACCTGGTCGCCGGCCGCACGGGCATCGGGCCAATCACCAAGTTCGACGCATCGGCTTTTGCGTGCCGCTTCGCCGGCGAGGTCAAGGGCTTCCAGGTCGAGCAGTACATGCCGGCCAAGGAAGCCCGGCACATGGACACCTTCATCCACTACGGCATGGCTGCGGCAGTGCAGGCGGTTCAGGATGCGGGCTTGGCCCATGGCGATGCACTGACCGAAGAACAAGCCGAACGCGTCGGCTGCATGGTCGGCTCGGGCATCGGCGGCTTGCCGATGATCGAGCAGACACAGGCCGACTATGCCGAGCGCGGACCGCGCCGGATTTCGCCGTTCTTCGTGCCGGCCTCGATCATCAACATGATCTCGGGCCACATCTCGATCCGCTACGGCTTCAAGGGGCCGAACCTGGCGATCGTCACCGCGTGCACCACCGGGCTGCATTGCATCGGCGAGGCAGGCCGGATGATCGAGTATGGAGATGTCGACGTGATGGTGGCGGGTGGCGCTGAAGCGACCGTGTCGCCTTTGGGTATCGGCGGCTTTGCGGCGGCACGTGCGCTGTCTATCCGCAACGAGGATCCGGCCACGGCGTCGCGCCCGTGGGACAAGGACCGCGACGGTTTCGTGCTTGGCGAGGGCGCGGGTGTACTCGTGCTCGAGTCGTACGAACACGCCAAGGCGCGCGGCGCCAGGATCTACGCCGAGCTGGCCGGCTTCGGCATGGGCGCCGATGCCTTCCACATGACCGCACCCAACGTCGATGGCCCCAAGCGCTCGATGCTTGCCGCGCTGCGCAATGCCGGCATCAATACGGCCGAGGTGCAGTACCTCAACGCCCACGGCACCAGCACGCCTCTGGGCGACCTGAACGAAACGAACGCGATCAAGCTAGCCTTCGGTGACCACGCCACGCGTCTGGTCGTCAACTCGACCAAGTCGATGACCGGCCACCTGCTGGGCGGCGCGGGCGGCGTCGAGTCGGTGTTCAGCGTATTGGCGCTGCATCACCAGGTTTCGCCGCCGACCATCAACCTCTTCACGCCTGATCCCGACTGCGATCTGGACTACTGCGCCAACGAGGCGCGGCCGATGAAGATCGACGTCGCGGTGAAGAACAACTTCGGCTTCGGCGGCACCAACGGGACGCTGGTTTTCCGGCGCGCGTGAGCAGCGCTGTGCGCCAGGCGCCGCCGGTCAGCGTGGTGTGCCGCGGGCGTGGCTGGCGGATGGCACAGGCGCTGCTGTGGGCGGCGGCGGCGGCTTCGATCACCACCTGGGCCCTTCAACGGGCAGGCATCTTCGATACCACCATGTTGGTCAGCGCTGCCGCACTGGTTGCCGGGTTGGCCGGGTGTCTCGCTTGGCGGCTGCTACACCGTGAACCTGCGACCTTGCGCTGGGACGGCCAGCAGTGGACGCTGGGCGCGAACCCGGTCACGCCCACTGTGATGCTCGACCTGGCCGGCCTGTTGTTGCTGCGCACGAGGGGACTGCAGAGCCGCACGCATTGGCTGGCTGCCACCCGCAGCGACGCCGGTGCGTCCTGGCACGCCCTGCGTGTGGCGGCTTACGCCCGCCCGCGGGTCGCCGCCTGATGGAGCGCGAGCGCCAGCCCGACGTCGACGCCCTGCTGGTGCAGCGCGCCAAGCAAGGCGAGGTGCGGGCCTTCGAGATGCTGGTCGTGAAGTACCAGCGCCGCATCGAGCGGCTGATCTCGCGAATGGTGCGCGACACCGATTTGGTGCAGGACATCGCCCAGGAGACCTTCATCCGCGCCTACCGCGCGCTGCCCAACTTTCGCGGCGACGCGGCCTTCTACACCTGGCTGTACCGGATCGCGGTGAACTCGGCGAAGAAGGCGCTGTCTGACCTCAAGCGCGATCCGTTGATTTCCGAATCGGCGCTGCACTTGTCCAACGAAGACGAGGAAACTTCACGCGTCGAGAATGAACTAACCGACGGTTCGACACCCGAAGCAGTGCTGGCCAGCAAGGAGATCGCCGCAGCCGTCAATACCGCGGTGGAGGCCCTGTCTGAGGATCTCCGGCAAGCCATCACGCTGCGCGAGATCGAGGGCCTGAGCTACGAAGAGATTGCCCAATTCATGAACTGTCCCATCGGCACCGTGCGATCGCGCATTTTCCGCGCACGCGAGGCCATTGCCCTGAAGCTGCGCCCGCTGCTCGACACCCGCGACGGCAAGCGCTGGTAGGCCCGTTCCACCCCAGAAAGCCGCACGATGAACCCGCACGATCCCAGCCTTCCGGCCGAGCCGACCGACGCCACCAGCCGCGAGGCATTGTCAGCCTTTGCCGACGGTCAGGTCGAAGATGCCACGGCGGCCTGCAGGGCCTGGCGTGAAGACGAAGGCGCGCGTCGTGCGTGGCATGCCTACCACTTGATCGGCGACGTGCTGCGCTCTGATGAGCTGGCCCGCCCGGCGCCGGCCGACGCCGCGTTCCTGAACCGGCTGCGCGAGCGCTTGGCTAGCGAGCCGGTGGTGCTAGCGCCTGAACCCGTGGCCGTCGTCGCGCCGGCCTTGCCGGCCCGCCGCACGCCGCGGTGGGTGGTGCCGTCGGCGGTGGCCGCCGGTTTCGTCGCCGTCGCCGGCGTGCTGGTGTTGGCACGGATGACGGGGCCCGATGCAACCGCAGGCGGGCCGTTGTTGTCGCGGGCCCCGGCGGTCACCGCGCCGGGTGCGTCTTCGGCACCGGCTCTCACCTTGGCTCGCGAGATGCTCCGCGACCCCGAGCTGGATGCCTACTTGAGCGCGCACCAGGCCGCGCGCGGCGGCCGCGCCGTGGCAGTGCCCGGCGGCATGCTGCGCAGCGCCAGCGTCGCAGTGCCAGCCAACGCGTCCCGCTGATGCTGGCCAACCCGCGGCGTTGGCTGCCGCTGTTCGCCGTGGTGACGGTGCTGGCGCCCGGCGGCGTATGGGCAGGCCCCGCTGATGCCGGTAAGCCACCGTTGCCCGACGATGCGCGCGGCTGGCTGCAACGCATACACAGTGCTGCCAACACCGGCAACTACCGCGGCACGATGGTCTTCAGCGCCGGCGGCGCGATCTCCAGCTCGCGCGTCTGGCACTTCTCCGTCGGTGACCAGACCTTCGAGAAGATCGAAGCCCTCGACGGTCGCCAGCAAACGGTGGTGCGGCATAACGACGACGTGCACACGCTGTGGCCGCAGGCCAAGCTGGCAGTGATCGAAAAGCGCGAAGCAGTCTTCGGCCGCCAAGCCACGCCGCAGTCGGTGGACCCGCGCGCGCTGGAGCAGTACCGCTTTCGCCGCGAGGCCGACTCACGCGTGGCCGGCCGCGACGCGGTGGTCTTCGTGCTCGAGCCGCGCGACGAGTTGCGGTTTGCACAGCGGCTGTGGGCCGACCAGGCCAGCGGGCTTTTGTTGCGCGCCGATGTGCTGGGCGCCTTGTCGAACGTGGCGCTGGCCGCGCCGGTGATCGAGTCGGCATCGTTCTCCGAGGTCGAGATCGGCATCCGGCCGCAGCCGCGCGCCGTGACGGATGCGGTGCGCGCGCTCGATGGCTACAAGGTCCTGAGGCCCTCGCACCAGCGCACCCGGCTGGACGATGAAGGCTGGACGCTCGCCCGCGCCGTGGCCGGCTTCCAGCTGATCGGCTGCCTCAAGCGTCCGGTGCCTACCGGTGGCGATGGCAGCCGGCCCGACGACAAGCTTGCGCTGCAAGCAGTGTTCTCCGACGGGCTTGCACATGTGTCGGTGTTCATCGAACCTTTTGACCTGGCACGCCACAAACGCGAGCTCATCAGCGCCAATGGCGCGATGCACATGTTGACGGTGCGCCGGCAGGACTACTGGATCACCGCGGTCGGCGACGCGCCGCCTGCCGCGTTGAGGGCCTTGGCGGCTTCGATCGAACGCAAGCGCTGATCCGGGCGTACGGTTCGGAGCCAACGGCCGTCGGTCTCCTTCACCTTTTCTCACTCCGCAATTCGAAACATGAACAGCGCTAACCAACAACTTCGTTCGTTCTCGTCGGCCAGGTCTGTCGCTCGCGTCGTGGCGGCAGCGCTGGCCTTGTCGATCGGTGCCGCCGTCTGGTGGGTGCCACACAGCCACGCGCAGCCGGTCGCGGCGTCACAGCTGCCCGACTTCACCGAGATCGCCGAGCGCGTGAGCCCGAGCGTGGTCAACATCCGCACGACCGAGCGCCGCAGCAGCGCCGCCAGCGGCGGCCAGGAGATGGACCCCGGCTTCGAAGAATTCTTCCGCCGCTTCGGCATCCCGCTGCCGAACCGGCCGGGCCCGCGCGGCGGTACGCCGAACGCGCCGCGTGGCGACGAAGAACCGCGGCAGCGCGGCGTCGGCTCGGGCTTCATCCTTAGCGCCGATGGTCTGGTGATGACCAACGCGCACGTCGTGCAGGACGCCGAGGAAGTCATCGTCACGTTGACCGACAACCGCGAGTTCAAGGCCCGCATCATCGGTGCGGATCGCCGCTCCGACGTGGCGGTGGTCAAGATCGAAGCCAGCGGCCTGCCGTTCGTGAAGATCGGTGACGTCAACCGGCTTAAGGTTGGCGAGTGGGTGATGGCCATCGGCTCGCCCTTCGGGCTGGAGAACACCGTCACCGCCGGCATCGTCAGCGCCAAGCAGCGTGACACCGGCGACCTGGTGCCGCTGATCCAGACCGACGTCGCCATCAACCCCGGCAACTCTGGCGGCCCGCTACTGAACATGCGCGGCGAGGTGGTCGGCATCAACTCGCAGATCTACAGCCGCTCGGGCGGCTTCATGGGCATCAGCTTCTCGATCCCGATCGACGAAGCGCAGCGCGTGGCCGAGCAGTTGCGCACCAACGGGCGCGTGATCCGTGGCCGTATCGGCGTGACGATTGCGCCGGTGACGAAGGAAGTTGCTGAGTCGATCGGCCTGGGCAAGCCGGCCGGCGCGCTCGTCAATGCCGTCGAGAAGGACGGTCCGGCCGACAAGGCCGGCATCGAGGCTGGCGACATCATCGTCAAGGTCGATGGCAAGTCGGTCGAGAAGCAGGGTGACCTGCCGCGCATGGTCGGTGCTATCAAGCCCGGCACGAAGGCGGCGCTGCAAGTCTTCCGCCGCGGTACTGCGCGCGATATCGCGGTGACAGTGGCGGAGTTCGAAGCCGACCGCCCGGTGCGCCGCGCATCGGCCGAGCCCGGCGGTGCACCGGCGCCGGTAGCGAAGAGCGTGCTCGGCATGGCCGTGGCCGACCTGAGCGAAGCGCAGAAGAAAGAGCTTCGCGTGCGAGCCGGCGTGCGCGTCGAAGCCGTCGAAGGCGTGGCCGCGCGAGCGGGCTTGCGCGAAGGCGATGTGGTGCTGTCGATCGACAACACCGAGATCACGGACAGCAAGCAGTTCGCCACCGTTGCCGGCAAGGTCGAGAAGGCCCGTGCGGTGAGTTTGCTGGTGCGCCGTGGGGAGTGGACAAATTACTTCGTGCTGCGGCCCGGGCGCTGAGGCTTAGGCTGAGTCGGGCTCTGGGTCTTTCCACATTGTGAGAATGCGGAGCCCCCCGTTTGATCGAATGCCAGCGCCTTTCCGGACTTTGCGACTGTCAGTGAACGCCCACTTGTTTCCTGGTCAATTGCCGATGACGATCCTCCAAAGCCTGATTTTCCGAGCGCCGACACCGCTTTAGCTGCGTGCCGAGGCGCGAGCCGGCAGCCGACGAGACCGCCGCAACGAACCTGTGGATAAACTGTTGATGGTTTGTGCGCGTTGGCACCCTGCAACAGCGGGAAATCAAGCAATGGCGCGGGTTCCCGGCCAATCATTCTGGATAGAATGAACGCCCAACAAGCAGTTGCCAAACGTTCTGTTGGAAGGCGCGTCACGCACTTGGACGCGCCTTTTTTTTAGCCCTACGCGGCAGCGACATCGGCCTCTCTTCCGGCAAGTTCGCCAGCGCAGCACGCCATTCGATACAACCGCAACGGCGCTCGTCGCAGCGCCGGCCACGCGATGCACGTGGTGCGATGCAATCCACCGCTCGATGAACCACATCCGCAACTTCTCGATCATTGCCCACATCGACCACGGCAAGAGCACGCTCGCGGACCGCTTGATCCAACGCTGCGGTGGCCTCAGCGACCGCGAGATGGAAGCGCAGGTACTCGACTCGATGGACATCGAACGCGAGCGCGGCATCACCATCAAGGCGCAGACCGCGTCACTTCAGTACACGGCCAAGGACGGGCAGGTCTACAACCTGAACCTCATCGACACGCCGGGGCATGTCGACTTTTCTTACGAGGTCAGCCGCAGTCTGTCGGCATGCGAAGGTGCGCTGCTCGTTGTCGATGCCAGCCAGGGTGTCGAGGCGCAGACCGTGGCCAACTGCTACACCGCACTCGACCTCGGCGTCGAAGTCGTGCCGGTGCTCAACAAGATGGACCTGCCGCAGGCCGACCCCGAGACGGCCAAGCAGGAGATCGAAGAAGTCATCGGCATCGACGCGACGAACGCGATCCCGTGCAGCGCCAAGACCGGGATGGGCATCGACGAGATCCTGGAGGCCGTGATCACGCGCATGCCGGCGCCACGCGGCAACCCCAGTGGGCCGCCGCGGGCGATGATCGTCGACAGCTGGTTCGACAACTACGTCGGCGTCGTGATACTGGTGCGGGTGGTCGACGGCAGCTTCGGCAGGGGCGAGCGCATCCGAATGATGGCCACCAACACCGTGTTCGGCATCGAGCAGATGGGCGTGTTCACGCCGAAGTCCCTGCCGCGCGACGTGTTGAAGGCGGGCGAGGTCGGCTTCGTCATCTGCGGCATCAAGGAGCTGCAGGCGGCGAAGGTCGGCGACACCATCACGCTGGAGAAGAAGCTCACCAACAACGCCGGCCCGGCGACCGAGGCGCTGCCGGGCTTCAAGGAGATCCAGCCGCAGGTCTTCGCCGGCCTGTACCCGACCGAAGCCAGCGAATACGACCAGCTGCGCGACGCACTCGAAAAGCTCAAGCTCAATGACAGCAGCCTGCGCTACGAGCCCGAGGTGAGCCAGGCGCTGGGCTTCGGCTTTCGCTGCGGCTTCCTCGGCCTGCTGCACATGGAGATCGTGCAGGAGCGGCTGGAACGCGAGTTCGACCAGGACCTGGTGACCACCGCCCCCAGCGTGGTCTACGAAGTCGAGATGGGCGACGGCGAGGTCCAGCTGATCGAGAACCCCAGCAAGATGCCCGACCTGGGCCGCATCGCCGAGATTCGCGAGCCCATCGTCACTGTGCACCTGTACATGCCGCAGGACAGTGTGGGCCCGGTGATGACGCTGGCCAACCAGAAGCGCGGCGTGCAACTGAACATGGCTTACCACGGCAAGCAGGTCATGCTGACTTACGAACTGCCGCTGGCCGAGATCGTGCTCGACTTCTTCGACAAGTTGAAGAGCGTCAGCCGTGGCTACGCCAGCATGGAGTACGAGTTCAAGGAGTACCGCGCCGCCGACGTCGTCAAGGTCGACATCATGATCAACGGCACCCGCGTCGACCCGCTGGCGATGATCGTCCACCGCGCGCAGAGCGTGTACCGCGGCCGCGCCGTAGCCGCCAAGATGCGCGAACAGATCCCGCGCCAGATGTACGACGTGGCAATCCAGGCCGCCATCGGCGCCAACATCATCGCGCGCGAAGACATCAAGGCTTTGCGCAAGAACGTGCTGGCAAAATGCTACGGCGGCGACATCACACGCAAGAAGAAGCTGCTCGAAAAACAAAAGGCCGGCAAGAAGCGCATGAAGCAGATCGGCTCCGTCGAGGTGCCACAGGAAGCCTTCCTTGCGATCCTGCAAGTCGACGATTAAGAATGGACGACAGACCGTGATGAGTTCCGTGACCGCAGCGCTGTATGGCGCGCTGATCGTCTACCTCGGGGGTTGGTTCCTCGGTTTCTGGACCGGCAACTTCGCCTTGCTGCTGTTCATGCTGACGGTGGTGACTTTTGCCTACTGGCTGGCCGAACGTTTTCGCTTTAAGCCCGCACGCGAGGCGGCTGCCGCTTCGCTGGTGCAGCAGGACGCGGCGCGGCGCAGCACGCTGGCCCAGCAGGGCATCGCCAAGGTCGACGGCGACGTCGAAGGCGCGCGCCAGAAGCTGTTGATGCAGCCGTGGTGGCTCGACTGGACCGCCGGGCTCTTCCCGGTGATCCTGATCGTGTTCCTGTTGCGCAGCTTCCTCTTCGAGCCGTTCAAGATCCCGTCGGGTTCGATGATCCCGACGCTGCTGGTCGGCGACCTGATCCTGGTCAACAAATTCCACTACGGCATCCGGCTGCCGGTGATCAACAAGAAGATCATCGACAACAACGCGGTGCAGCGTGGTGACGTGATGGTCTTCCGCTACCCGGTGGACCCGCGGCAGGACTACATCAAGCGCGTCGTCGGCCTGCCCGGCGACGAGGTGAGCTTCATGAACCAGAAGCTCAGTCTGAACGGCCAGCCGGTCGAGACCAAGGCCATCGGTGAGTTCTACGACGAGGACAGCCTGCGCTACGCACCGCAGTTCACCGAGAAGCTCGGCGCGGTCGAGCACAAGACCCTCGCCGAGCCCAAGCGCAATGCCTACTATGGGCCTGATCCGAAGCGCTTCCCGATGGCCGAGAACTGCCGCTACGTGCCCGAAGGCGTGACATGCAAGGTGCCCGCCGGGCATTACTTCATGATGGGTGACAACCGCGACAACTCTCAGGACTCGCGCTACTGGGGATTTGTGCCCGATAAGAATATCGTCGGCAAGGCATTCTTTGTGTGGATGAACTTCGGCAACCTCGGCCGCATCGGTGCGTTCAACTGAATGCCGGCCGGCCGAACTGGAGCCCCTTCGACCATGACCATGCCATTCAGTGCCCCCTTGCGGCGGCAAACGCCCGCCGCTTCCTCCCGGGGCGGAGCAGGAACCTCGGGAGCGACCCGTCGGTCGCTAAAGGCACCCCGCGCCCAGCGCGGCATTTCGCTGTTCGGCCTGTTGTTCTGGGCCATCGTCATCGGCTTCATCGGCTATGTGACGGTGCGGACGTTGCCGACCCTGAATGAGTACTTCACGATCCAGCGGTCCATCAACCAGATCGCCAGCGGCGCACCGCAGACGGTGGCCGAAGTGCGCCAGGCCTTCGACCGGCAGAAGGACGTCGAGTATTCGATCGTCTCGGTCAGCGGCAAGGACCTGATCATCACGAAGGAGAACGACAGGGTCGTGATCGCCTTCGCGTACGAGAAGGAGATCGTGCTCTACGGCCCGGTCTACCTGCTCATCAAGTACGAGGGGCGCTCGCGCTAGGGCGCGTCCGCCTTTCCCGATGAGCAGTACCGAGCGCAACGTCAGTGCATCGCACGCCGCGCTGCAACGCCGGCTCGGCCACGCTTTCAGCGACCTCGGTCTGCTCGAACGTGCGCTAACCCACCGCAGCTTCGGCGCGGTGCACAACGAACGGCTCGAATTCCTCGGCGACGCGGTGCTCAACACCGCCGTCTCGGGCATGTTGTACGAACGCTTCTCGGGCAGTGACGAAGGCGACCTGACGCGCGTGCGGGCGCATTTGGTACGCGAAGACAGCCTGCACCGCGTGGCACTGGCGCTCGGCTTGCCCGATGTGCTGAAGCTCTCCGAAGGCGAAGCCCGCGGCGGCGGTGCGCAAAGGCCGTCGATCCTGGCCGACGCGGTCGAGGCGGTGATCGGCGCCGTCTTCATCGACGGCGGCTTCACGCCGGCCTGCCAGGTCGTGCGCTCGCTGTTCGGCGACGTCATCGCCGCCACCGAGACCGAGCAATACAGCAAGGACGCAAAGACCGAGCTGCAGGAATGGCTGCAAGCCCGGCGTATACCGGTGCCTGCGTACCGCATCGTCGCTACGCGCGGGCAGGCCCACGCGCAGACCTTCGATGTCGAGTGCGCTGTCGCCACGCTCGGCCTGGCCGAGCACGGCGAAGGCAAGTCGCGCCGCACCGCCGAGCAAGAGGCCGCACGCCGGATGCTCGAGCAGCTCAAGGCCAACGACCAGCCAACCAGTCCGTTGAACCGATGATCGAACACAAAGCTGCGGAAGCGCCGCAGCCGAACCTTCAACGTTGTGGGTTGGTGGCCATCGTCGGCCGGCCCAACGTCGGCAAATCGACGCTGCTGAATGCGCTGGTCGGGCAGAAGATCAGCATCACCTCGAACAAGGCGCAGACCACGCGCCACCGCATCACCGGCATCCGCACGCTGGGGGCTTCGCAGTTCATCTTCGTCGACACGCCGGGCTTCCAGATGAAGCACACCGCGGCGATGAACCGCACTCTCAACCGCACCGTGCTGTCGTCGCTGTCGGATGTGGACGTGGTGCTTTTCGTCGTCGAGGCTGGCCGCTTCGGCATGGCCGATGCCAAGGTGCTGGCGCTGCTGCCCGAAGGCAAACCGGCCCTGTTGATCGCCAACAAGCTCGACGCATTGCCGCGCCGGCAAGATGCGCTGCCGTGGCTGAAGACCATGCAGGAGCGCCACGCCTTCGCCGAATTCGTCCCGATGCAGGCCACGCGCGAAGCCGATGTCGAACGCCTGTTCAAGATTCTCGAGCCCTACCTGCCCGAGCAACCCTGGTTGCACGAAGAAGACGCGCTCACCGACCGAAGCGACCGTTTCCTGGCCAGTGAGATCGTGCGCGAGAAGTTGTTCAGGCTGACGGGTGACGAGTTGCCCTACACATCGACCGTCATCATCGACAAGTACGAGGAAGAAGGGGGCCTGCGCCGCATCGCCGCGACCATCGTCGTCGAGCGCGATGCGCACAAGGGCATGATCATCGGCGACGGTGGAGAGCGCCTCAAGCGCATCGGCAGCGAAGCGCGGCAGGAGCTCGAAAAGCTGCTCGGCGCGCGTGTTTTCCTAGAGCTGTGGGTCAAGGTGCGCTCCGGCTGGGCCGACGACGAGAGCCACCTGCGCACCTATGGCTACGAGTAGGGCGGTCGCCGAGACCGCAGCGGCCCGGGCGCCGGGCCGCCCCAAGCCGGGCCGAAGCGCCCTCGGGGGGGCGTCCGGCGTACCCGCCGGGCGGGGGGCTCCACTCCCCGCCTACGTGCTGCACAGCCACGACTGGAGCGAGACCAGCCTGATCGTCGAACTGTTCACCCGCGCGCAGGGCCGCGTGGTCGTGGCGGCCAAGGGCGCGAAGCGGCCGACGTCGAACTTTCGCGCCGTGCTGCTGCCGTTTCAACCCATCACGGTGTTGCTCGGCAAGGCGCCGGCCGACGAGCAGGCCGAGGTGTTCAACCTGCGCAGCGCCGAATGGGCCGGTGGCGCACCGCTGCTGTCAGCCAGCGCGCTGATGCCCGGCTTCTATGCCAACGAGCTGATCCTCAAGCTGCTGGCGCGGCAGGACCCGCACCCGGCGCTGTTTGACGCCTACGCCGACACGCTGGTGGCGCTCTGCGCGCCGGCCGATGGTGCCGAGGCGACGGCGCTGCGGGCCTTCGAACTGCTGTTGCTGCGCGAGACCGGCGTGCTGCCCGATCTGTCGATCGAGACGCTGACGACGCGGCCGCTGGATCCCGGCCGGCGCTACATGCTCGATGCCGACGCAGGCCTAGCAGGCGACGTCGAAGGCATCGCCGGCAGCCACTGGTTGGCCATCGAAGCCGCACTCGCGCAGGCCGGGCCCGCGGCCGTGCGAGCCGCTTGCGCACCGGCTGCCGCCACGCTGCGCGTGCCGCTGCGTGGCCTGCTTCACTATCATCTGGGCGCTTCGAAACTGCGTACGCGACAGGTCTGGCTGGACATGCAACGACTGGCCGGATCGCCCACCCGATGAACCCCCTGGTCGCTGCGGAAGCAGGCCCCCGGCGCCACGGCGCCACCGCGCTGTCGGTCAACGTGAACAAGGTCGCCTTGCTGCGCAACACACGGCACCTGGCCATCCCGAGCGTGGTGCGCGCCGCCACGATGTGCCTGGACGCCGGCGCCGACGGCATCACCGTGCACCCGCGGCCCGACGAGCGCCACATCCGCACCCACGACGTGCACGAACTGGCTGCGCTGATGAAGCAGTACCCGCAGGCCGAATACAACATCGAAGGCAACCCCTTCCACAACCTGATGGCCTTCGTGCGCGAGGCGCGCCCGCAGCAATGCACCTTCGTGCCCGACGGCGAAGGGCAGTTCACCTCCGACCACGGCTGGGACCTGTTGGCCGATGGCGCACGGCTGCGCCCGTTGATCGACGAAGCGCATGCGCTCGGCGTGCGCGTCAGCCTGTTCATGGACCCGTCGCCCGAGGCGATGAAGCAAGCGCGCGAAGTCGGCGCCGATCGTGTCGAGCTCTACACCGAGCCGTACGCCGCGGCCTTCGGCAAGGCGCAGCAGGCCGAACAGCTTGCGCGCTTCGCAGCCGCCGCTGCGGCGGCGCAGGCCGCGGGGCTGGGGGTGAACGCCGGCCACGACTTGAACCTCGACAACCTCCCGGCGTTCCTGCGCGGGGTGCCGGGTGTGCTCGAGGTCTCGATCGGGCATGCGCTCATCGCCGACGCTCTGGAACTGGGTTATCGCGACACCGTGCGTGCGTACCAGAACTGCATCCGCGACGCTGGCGCAGAGCCAGCCCCCGATGCGCCTTCGGCGTGGACCCCCCAGGGGGGCGAGTCCGTCTTGGGGCGGCCCGGCGTCGGACGGCCGTGATCTACGGCATCGGCACCGACATCTGCGACGTGCGTCGCATCGAAGCCACGCTCGCCCGCCGCGGGGACCGCTTCGCCGAGCGCGTGCTCGGCCCGGCCGAACTGCGCGTGTTCCATGCCCGCCGTGCCCGCGTCGATGTTCGCGGCGTGCGCTTCCTGGCTACGCGCTTCTCGGCCAAGGAGGCGTTCTCCAAGGCCATCGGCCTGGGCATCCGCAGCCCGATGAGCTGGGGCGCCTGCCAGATCCTCAACGAGCCCAGCGGCAAGCCGCGCATCGAACTCAGCGGCGCACTCGCCGAGTGGTTCGCGGCGCGCAGGCTCAAGGCCCACGTCACCGTCACCGATGAGAGCGACTACGCGGCCTCTTTCGTCGTCGTCGAAACCCACCCCGACCAAGACCCATGACTCCACACGCCCCGGTCGTCCTCGATCTCGCCGGCACCACGCTCAACGCCGACGACCGCCGCCGCCTCAGGCACCCGCTGACCGGTGGCTTGATCCTCTTCGCCCGCAACTGGGAAAGCCGGCGCCAGCTCACCGCACTCACCGGCGAGATCAAGAAGATCCGCCCCGACGTGCTGATCTGCGTCGACCACGAAGGCGGCCGCGTGCAGCGCTTTCGCACCGACGGCTTCACCGCGCTGCCGCCGATGCGCGCGCTCGGCGAGCTGTGGATGCGCGACCCGCTCACCGCCACCGACGCCGCCACGGCGCTTGGCCATGTGCTCGCCGCCGAGCTGCGCGCCTGCGGTGTGGACTTCAGCTTCGCACCGGTGCTCGACCTCGACCACGGCGGCAGCAGCGTGATCGGCGAGCGCGCCTTCCACCGCGATGCGCGCGTCGTCACGCTGCTGGCCAAGAGCGTCATGCACGGTCTGCAGCGCGCCGGCATGGGCAACTGCGGCAAACACTTCCCGGGCCACGGTTTCGTCAAGGCCGACAGCCACGTCGACGTGCCGATCGACAAGCGTTCGCTCAAGGCGATCCTGTCGGACGACGCCAAGCCCTATGAATGGCTCAGCGCGACGCTGTCCGGCGTGATGCCCGCGCACGTGGTCTACCCGAACGTCGACAGCCGGCCGGCTGGCTTCTCAGAGCGCTGGCTCAAGGAGATCCTTCGTGCGCAGATGGGCTTCACCGGCTGCATCTTCAGCGACGATCTCAGCATGGAGGGCGCGCGTCATCTCGGGCCGCGCCGGGCCGCCCCAAGCGGCTCGATTCCCCCCGGGGAGCGGACGCCGCGCAGCGGCGGCCAGGGGGCAGACATGAAGGGCGGTGATCTCACCTACGCCGAAGCGGCCACGCTGGCGCTGAACGCCGGCTGCGACATGGTGCTGCTGTGCAACCAGAGTGCGGGCGACAAGGGCCGCGCAGTCGATGAACTGCTCGACGGCCTGCAAGCCGCCGTGAACAACGGCCATTGGCATCCCGACCCCGACAGCGAACAGCGCCGCCGCGCGCTGCTGCCATCGACACCACCACTGGCCTGGGATGAGCTGATGCACGACCCCGTCTACCAGCGCGCGCTCGAGCGCCTGCCCTGAATGCCCTCCTGATGGCCTGCACGCCGGCCTGATTGCTCAGGCCGGCGGAAGCCGTTCGCCTAGCGGCGCTCGAACGGCAGCGAGATCTGCGACAGGTCCTTCTTCGTTTCGACCAGCACCAGCGGGCCGGTCTCGTCGACCACCACCCGCCTGGGCTCGCGCGGCACGCGCGTGGCCTTCGGTTCGGCTGCGATGGCGGCTTGCACGGCGCGGATCTTCTCGGCGTCGGAGCCAACCCACTGCATGCCGGCTTCTTCGGCCAGGGTTTGCAGCGCGGTCAATGGCAGCATGAAGGGCTCGATCCGGGCGGCCACGGGTGCAGGTGCCGCGGACACGATGATCGGTGCAGCGGCCGGTGCCGGCATCGGCGCAGGCGCAGGCGCAGGCGCCGCGGCGAACACGGGCTCGGCGGCCGGCATCGGTGCACGCGGTGACTCGGCCATGATGGCCATCGGCGCAGCGGCTTCGTAGCGCGGCTGCTCACTCATCGCCTGCATCGGTGCCGCTTCAACAGCCGCTTGCTCTCCACCTTCCAGTCCCAGTTGCTGCGGCACTTCGGTGCCATCGCGGCGGCCCCGACCACGCCCGCCGCGTCGGCGTCCACGGCCTTCGCGGGCGTCGCCCTCCCCATCTTCCCGCGGCGCTTCGGCACTGGCACCGGTGTCGGCGCTGTCGGTCATCGCCGGGCCTTCGCCTTCTGCGGCCGTTTCTGCCGTGCCTTCGATCGGGCCGTCGCCGTTCACGGTGCCATCGGCGCCTTCGGCACGGCCTTCACCGCGGTCACGTCCACGTCCACCGCGGCGGCGGCGGCGGCTGCCGCCTTCGCGCTCGCCATCGGCCAGCGCCGGGTTGGCGCCGAGCGCCGGGTCGGCGTTCGGGATCGTGTCGACGAAGCCCGGGGTGCCTTCGGCCGCAACCTCGCCAGCGGGCAACGCCGCGGCGCGGTCGGGCCGTGGGCCACGGCGGCTGCCTTCGGCGCCGTAGCGGCCTTCGCCGCGCGGCTCGCCCCGGCCTTCACCGCGCTCGCTGCGCGCTTCGCCGCCACGACCTTCGCCGCGCGGTGCGCGTTCGCCGCCCAGTGCTTCGCCGTCGCGCCGCGGCGGGCGATCGCCCGCCGTCGCTTCGCCTTCACGACGCGGGCCGCGTTCACGGCCACCCCTTCCACCACGTTCGCCCCGTTCACCGCCGCGGCCGCCGCGGTCACCACCACGGCCGCCGCGCTCACCGCGACGACCGTCGCGGCCACCTTCGCCGGCAAGGGCTGCTGCACCCGCAGCGGCTGCCGCTGTAACCGCCACCACCGGCCTGTCCACCGAAGGCGCCGCGGCGGGCGACCGCACCGGTACCCCCTCACTGCCGCCACCGAGCACACGCTTGACCCAACCAAAGAACCCGCCACCCGCCGGCTCCGGCGCAGGCGCCGTGCGCATCGGCACCGGTGCCGGTGCAGCCACGGGCGCGGGTGCCACCACAACCGGCGCTGGGGCCGGAGCGGGCGGCGCCGGCTGATCCGGCAGCACGCCTTTGATCATCGGCTGCTGCTTCGGCTTGGCTTTCTCACGCCGCGTGATGCCGACCTCGTCGCTCGGCTCTTCGACCATCGTGTAGCTGGCCTGCAAACCTTCCAGGCGCGGGTCGTCGTGGCGCAGGCGTTCGAGCTTGTAGTTCGGCGTTTCCAGGTGCTTGTTCGGCACCAGCAACACCGTGACGCGCTGCTTGAGTTCGATCTTGGTGATCTCGGTACGCTTTTCGTTGAGCAGGAACGAGGTCACCTCCACCGGCACCTGCACGTGCACGGCGGCGGTGTTGTCCTTCATCGCCTCTTCCTGAACCATGCGCAGGATCTGCAATGCGCTCGACTCGGTGTCGCGAATATGGCCGGTGCCGTTGCAGCGCGGGCAGGTGATGTGGTTGCCTTCGCTCAACGCCGGGCGCAGGCGCTGGCGCGAAAGCTCGAGCAACCCGAACTTGCTGATTGCCGAGAACTGCACCCGTGCGCGGTCGCTGCGCAGGCCGTCGCGCAGGCGGTTCTCCACGTCGCGCCGGTTCTTGCTCTCTTCCATGTCGATGAAGTCGACAACGATCAAACCGCCCAGGTCGCGCAGCCGCATCTGGCGCGCGATCTCATCGGCCGCTTCCAGATTCGTGCGGGTGGCGGTCTCTTCGATGTCGCTGCCGCGCGTGGAGCGGGCGGAGTTGACGTCGACGCTGACCAGCGCCTCGGTGTGGTCGATGACGATCGCGCCGCCGCTCGGCAGGTTGACGGTCCGGCTGAACGCGGTCTCGATCTGGTGTTCGATCTGGAAGCGGCTGAACAGCGGCGCGTCGTCGCGGTAGCGCTTCACGCGATTGGCCGTCTCCGGCATCACGTGGTTCATGAACTGCTGGGCCTGCTCGAAGATGTCGTCGGTGTCGATCAGGATCTCGCCGACGTCCGACGTGAAGTAGTCGCGGATCGCGCGGATCACCAGGCTCGATTCCTGGTAGATCAGGAACGCGCCCTTGCCCGCCTTGGAGGCGCCGTCGATGGCGTCCCACAGCTTCAGCATGTAGTTCAGGTCCCACTGCAGCTCTTCGGCGCTGCGGCCGATGCCGGCGGTGCGGGCGATCAGCGACATGCCCTTCGGGTATTCGAGCTGGTCGAGGTTTTCCTTCAGCTCCTCGCGCTGCTCGCCTTCGATGCGGCGCGACACGCCGCCGCCGCGCGGGTTGTTCGGCATCAGCACCAGGTAGCGGCCGGCCAGCGAAACGAAGGTCGTCAGCGCCGCGCCCTTGTTGCCGCGCTCTTCCTTCTCGACCTGCACCAGCAGGTTGTCGCCTTCCTTGACGACGTCCTGGATCCGCGCCTCGCGGGCGCCGACGCCTTCGCGGAAGTAGTTCTTCGAGATTTCCTTGAACGGCAGGAAGCCGTGGCGGTCCTCGCCGTATTCGACGAAACAGGCTTCCAGCGAAGGCTCGACCCGCGTGATCACGGCCTTGTAGATGTTGCCCTTGCGCTGTTCGCGGCCTTCGATCTCGGTCTCGAAGTCGAGCAGCTTCTGTCCATCAACGATCGCCAGGCGCCGCTCTTCGGCTTGCGTGGCATTGATCAGCATGCGCTTCATGTGCACTCCAGTGGCCCGCTGCCCATCACTACTCAAGTGACGGGGCCGCAGGCGGCCTCACACACGATGCACGGAAGGATCAGCGAGAACCGTTGGCGCGAAATGCCCTGGACTGCGCTGTAGGAGTAGCGCCAAAGCGCACCTCTGAAGAGCGCAGCGTTGGCGCGTGCGCGTCGGCAACGGCTGGAGCGGGCGTCAAACCTTGTCCCGCGCGCGGTGCCGGGCGAAGCCGGCGGTGCGCGCTGATCACGCTGCGACCAAGCGCAACGGTGGTGTGGGACGGATTCGACATCGGCGCTTGAGTCAGCGTTGCGTGGCGCGGCGGCGAGCGCAGGGCCGGTGGGCCCGTCTCGCCGCTTGGGTGTGTTTCGACTGCTTTGCCGGCGAATGGAAGCCGGCGCGGCGGGGTTCTGGTTGCTCTTCCTGCCACCTGCTGCGTGCCGGCTGCCGGGTCGCTGAGGGACCTGGGCCCGCTGGCGTTGTGCGGGTGTTGCATCACTTATGGCCGCCAACAACATGGCTGACGGCCGTTCCATCATCGCTTGCGGGGGTGCCCGGCTAAACTCCGATAAATCAAGCACTTACCGCATAAATGTGGAGCGCCGAAGTATAGCGGTCGAAATTCCCGCGCCGGCACCGCAGGTGCGAAGGTTGCTGGTCGACGCCGAGTCGGCCGGGCAGCGGTTGGACAACTACCTGATCCGCGTGCTCAAGGGCGTGCCGAAGACCTACGTCTATCGCGTGATCCGCTCGGGTGAGGTGCGGGTCAACAAAGGGCGGGCGGGGGCGGACACGCGGGTGGCCGAGGGAGACGAGATCCGCGTGCCGCCGGTGCGGGTCGCTGCGCCACGCGCCGATGTGCTGCCGCTGGTGCCGGCGCGTGAATTCCCGGTGCTGCTCGAAGACGATCATCTCTTGGCCATCGCCAAGCCCTCTGGCGTGGCGGTGCACGGCGGCAGCGGGGTGGCGCACGGCGTGATCGAGCAGTTGCGCCAGTCACGGCAGCAACAGACAGGCGGGGCGCGTTTCCTCGAACTGGTGCACCGGCTCGACAAGGAAACCTCCGGCGTGCTGCTGCTGGCCAAGAAGCGCAGCGCATTGACGGCGTTGCAAGACCAGTTCCGCGCCCGCGACACCGGCAAGATCTACGCCGCGCTGGTCTTCGGTGCCTGGCCGGCCAAGCTGAAGGTGATCGACCAGCCGCTGCACAAGTCGACCGATGCCGGCGGCGAGCGCCATGTGCGCGTGGTCTCACCCGCCAACGAGGACGGCCGCCGCTCGATCACGTTGATCCGCAGCGTGTTGCCCGCGGGCGACTGTTCGCTGCTGGAGGTCAGCCTGAAGACCGGCCGCACCCACCAGATCCGGGTCCACCTGGCACATGCCGGCCACCCGATCGTCGGTGACCCCAAATACGGCGACTTTGCGCGCAACAAGGCCTTTGCCAAGGAGCGAGGATTCGGCCGCATGTTCCTGCATGCGCTGGAACTTGCCTTCGACCACCCCGGCACTGGCGAGCGGATCACGCTCCGCGCGCCGCTGCCGCCCGAGTGCGCCACACTGCTGGCCGCCCTCAGAAACTGAACCGGCCCTTTGCCGACATCTCGCATGCGCTCCCGCAATTTCGACCTCATCGCCTTCGACTGGGACGGCACGCTGTTCGACAGCACCGCACTGATCGTGCAATGCATCCAGGACGCCTGTCGCGACCTGGGCATCACCGTGCCGAGCCAGGCCGACGCGGCCTACGTCATCGGCCTCGGCCTGCACGACGCGCTGAAGCACGCCGCGCCGGGTTTGCCGGCCGATCGCTACCCGGAGCTGGGTGCGCGCTACCGCCACCACTACATCGCGCGCCAGGACGAGTTGGTGCTGTTCGACGGCTCGCTGGCCATGCTGCAAGGGCTGAAGGCCAGGAACCACCTGCTGGCGGTGGCCACCGGCAAGGGCCGGCGCGGGCTGGACGATGCGCTTGCCCACTCACAACTCAAGGGCCTGTTCGACGCGACGCGCACCGCCGACGAGACGATGAGCAAGCCGCACCCGCTGATGCTGCAAGAGCTGATGGCCGAACTGGGTGTGCCGCCCGAGCGGACGTTGATGATCGGCGACACCACCCACGACCTGCTGCTCGCGCGCAATGCCGGCACGGCGCGCGTGGCGGTGAGCTATGGCGCACACGAGCGCGAGGCCTTCGCCGAGCATGCGCCGCTGTTCGTTGCGCACAGCACGGCTGAGTTGAGTGCGTGGCTGGCGGCCCATGGCTGATCGGCCGATCACGGCGGCATCCGCTGCGCCGGCGGAGCGGCTGTGCCGCTCGGAAGACCTGCAAGAACGCGGCAGCGCGTGGGGCTGGGATGTCACGCAATACGGCCAGAGCGCCCGCGCCTTTGCGCTGCGGTTCGACGGCCAGCTGCGGGCCTACATCAACCGCTGCCTGCACGTGCCGACCGAGATGGACTGGCAGCCCGGCGAATTCCTCGACAGCGACAAGCGCTGGATCCTGTGCTCGATCCACGGCGCAACCTACGAGCCGGCTGACGGCCGCTGCGTCGGCGGCCCCTGCGGCCGCGGACGACTCACAACCGTCGCAGTCGGGGAACGCGAGGGACAGGTGTATTGGTATCCTTCCCGCGACATCAAGCCGGTCGCTTTCGGCGAGCCGATTCCACCTGCGCCCCCCACGCCCCCCGCATGAATTTCCCTCCCCCCGAAGAACCGACCGTGCCGATGGCCGAGCCGGTGGCCGCCCCCGCCGCTGCGCCCGTCGTGGCTGCTGCGGCACCCATGCTGCCGATGGAGCACGCGCTCGAACGCATCGCCCGCGAGTTGCTGCGCCAGCAGCGCAACGACCGCCGCTGGCGGGTGTTTTTCCGCCTGGCCTGGCTGGGTCTGGCGCTGGCGATCGCCTGGGCTCTGTTCGCCAACCGCATGACGCCATCGGCACCGAGCAGGCCGCATACCGCGCTGGTCGAGGTGCGCGGCGAGATCGCCGCGGAGAGCGACGCCAATGCCGAAGCGCTGGTCGGCGCTTTGAAGAGCGCCTTCGAGGACAGCGGCGCGCAGGCGGTGGTGCTGCGCATCAATTCGCCCGGCGGCAGCCCGGTGCAAAGCGGCATCGTCAACGACGAGATCAGGCGTCTGAAGGCCAAGCACGGCAAGAAGGTCTACGCGGTGGTCGAGGAGATCTGCGCTTCGGGGGCGTACTACATCGCCGTGGCGGCCGACGAGATCTATGTCGACAAGGCCAGCATCGTCGGCAGCATCGGCGTGCTGATGGACGGCTTCGGTTTCACCGGCTTGATGGACAAGGTGGGTGTCGAACGCCGGCTGCTCACCGCCGGCGCCAACAAGGGCATGCTCGATCCATTCAGCCCGGTCGACCCCAAACAGACGGCAGTGGCCAAGGCCATGCTCGACCAGATTCACCAGCAGTTCATCGGCATCGTGCGCGAAGGTCGCGGGGCGCGCCTGAAGGAAACGCCCGAGACCTTCTCGGGCCTGTTCTGGAACGGCGAAGAGGCGGTCAGGCTCGGCCTGGCCGACAAGCTCGGCAATCTCGACTTCGTGGCGCGCGAGGTCATCAAGGCCGAAGAGGTGATCGACTACACGCCGCACGACAACGTCGCCGAGCGGTTGGCCAAGCGCTTCGGCGCGGCCGTCGGCGCTGGCGCGGTTAAGGCGGTGCGGGCGATGTCGCCGATCCGCTGACGCGACGTCCGCCGATGTCCGACAGCGAGGCCGGGGCCTTCGAAGACCGCCTTGCGGTCCTGCCGCAATACCTGATGCCGAAGCGGGCGATGACGGCCTTGGCTGGCGCCTTCGCCCGTTCGCACAGCGGCTCGGTGACGACCGCCGCGATCCAGCGCTTCATCGCCCGCTACGGCGTCAACATGGCCGAAGCGGCGCTGCCCGAACCAGCGGCCTACGCCAGCTTCAACGACTTCTTCACCCGCGCGCTCAAGCCGGGCGCGCGGCTGCTGGCCGCTGCCGACCTCGTCAGCCCGGTTGACGGCGCGATCAGCCAGCTCGGCCGTATCGAAGCCGGGCGCATCTTCCAGGCCAAGGGCCACGACTACAGCGCCAGCGCCTTGCTCGGTGGCGACGACGCACTCGCCGCGCACTTCCACCACGGCCACTTCGCCACGCTGTACCTGAGCCCGAAGGACTACCACCGCGTCCACATGCCGTGCGCCGGCCGGCTGCTGCGCATGGTGCATGTGCCGGGCGATCTGTTTTCGGTCAACCCGACAACGGCACGCGGGGTGCCTGGGCTGTTCGCGCGCAACGAGCGCGTGGTGTGTGTGTTCGACGGCGTGGCCGGCGTGCGCGGCGCTTCCGGTCCTTCCGGTCCCTCCAAAGGCCCCTGGGTGCTGGTGCTGGTAGGCGCCACCATCGTCGGCAGCATGGCGACCGTCTGGCACGGCGTGGTCAACCCCCCGCGGCCGGGCAGCGTGCGCGAGTGGCGCTACGACACCCAGCCGGCGCTGGACCTGGCGCAGGGCGCGGAGATGGGCCGCTTCCTTCTCGGCTCGACCGTCGTGCTGCTGTTCCCGCCCGGGCCGCTGTCGTTTGCGCCCGGTTGGGTGGGCGCTGCGCCGATCCGGATGGGCCAGGCGATGGCGCAGTGGGGGTGACGAAGCCACCCGCGCGTTGGGCCTGGGCGCTGCTGTGGATCGTGCCCGCGCTGTGGTCGTCGAACTACCTGATCGCCCGCGCCGCGGCCGGTGTGCTCTCGCCGCACGGCCTGGCGCTCGGCCGTTGGGCGCTGGCTTTTGCGCTGATGCTGCCGTTCGTCGGTGCGACGCTGTGGCGCAGAAGAGATGACGTCAGAAATGAGTGGCGCCAGATGCTGGTGCTGGGTGCGCTGGGCATGTGGATCTGCGGCGCCTGGGTTTACCTGGGCGGGCAGGGCACCACCGCGACCAACATCGCGCTGATCTACGCCGCCACGCCGGTGGCCATTGCGGTGGTCAGTGTCAAGCTGCTGCACGAGCCGATGCGCGGCGCGCAGCGCGCGGGGGTGGTGCTGGCGCTGGCGGGGGTGCTGTTCGTCATCGCCAAGGGCGACATCGACCGGCTGCTGGCGGTGCGTTTTTCGACCGGCGATTTGTGGATCGTCGGTGCGGCGGTGTCGTGGACGGCGTACTCGGTGCTGCTGAAGCGCTGGCCCTCGGCACTGGACCCGGCCACCCGCACGGCGGCGGTGATGGCCGGTGGCGTGCTGGTACTGCTGCCCTTAACGGCGCTGGAATGGGCGCTCGTGCCGCCGCCGCCGTTGACCGGCCAGGGCCTCTTTCTCGTCGTGCTTGCAGCGATCGTGCCGGGGCTGCTGAGCTACACCGCGTACACCTATCTTCAGCGCGAGCTCGGCGCAGCCCGTTCGGCGCTGTTGCTGTACCTGGCGCCGGTCTACGGCGCGATCGGTGCGTGGTGGGTGCTCGGTGAAAGGCCCGGCTGGTACCACGCGGTGGGCGCGGCACTGATCCTGCCCAGCATCTGGCTGGCGACGCGCGGGCCACGTCAGGCAAACAAACCGGGTGCTCGGCCCGGCTCATCCTCATCGGCGTCGTCGGCATAGAAACACGACGGGCAGACGGCGCGATAGCGCTCGTTGCCGCCGATCACGACCTGCTCGCCTTCCTGCACCCGGCGGCCGTGCTCGTCGATGCGAACGTTCATCGAAGCTTTGCGCGCACAGGCGCAAATCGTCTTCATTTCTTCCAGGTCGTCGGCCAGCGTCAGCAACGCGGCCGAGCCGGGGAACGCTTCGCCGCGGAAGTCGCTGCGCAGGCCGTAGCAGAGGACCGGCACGCCGCGCGGTGAATGGGCGAAGCGGTGTAGCTGACGAACCTGTTCGGCGGAGAGGAACTGCGCCTCGTCGATCAGGATGCAGTGCACGCCTTCTGCAAGCGTCGGTGCGTCGAACCGTGTGTCGGCGCCGAAGGTCTCGACCTGGCGCTGGAGGCCGAGCCGCGAGCCGACCACGCCCACGCCGCTGCGGTCATCGTGCGCGGCGACGAAGAGTCGCACTTTCATACCGCGCTCTTCATAGTTGTGGGCGGCCTGCAAGAGCGCAGTGCTCTTGCCGGCGTTCATCGCCGCGTAGCGGAAGTAGAGCTTGGCCACGCGGCTGGCCGGCCTGTCGGCCTATTGCGCCGGAATGCGCAGCACCTGGCCCGGATAGATCTTGTCCGGGTGGCTCAGCATCGGTTGGTTGGCTTCGAAAATCGTCGGGTACTTGTTCGCGTCACCGTAAAACTTCTTCGCGATCTTCGACAGGTTGTCGCCGCTGACGACGGTGTGGAACTGCGCTTCGGGGGCGGGTTCGGTAACGACGAGCATGTCGTTGACAGCGACCACGCCGGACACGTTGCCGCAGCACAGCAGCACCTTTTCCTTGGTCGCCTGGTCAGCCACCACGCCGGCGACCGTGACCGTGGACGACGCGGCGTCGAACGTCACGTCCAGCCCAGTGACCGCCAGGCCTTGTGTGCCGATGTACTTGGCAATGGCCTCGCCAGCAGTGTTGCTCAGCGCTGCGGCTTCTTCAGCGCTAGGGGCAGCGGGCGTCGCGGCCTTGGCGCTGCCGAACAACTTCTCGCCGGCTTCCTTGATGAAAGACATCAGACCCATGGTGTTCTCCTCGAAACGTGTGGTGGCAAACAGCCGGCGATGGTAGGCGCGGCCTATGCACGCCCGCCCCGACTTCAGTCCAGTTTCATTGCAGCAACAGCCCACGCCGTTCGATGTAGGACACGACCTCGTCCAGCCCCTGCCGCGTGCGCAGGTTCGTCATCACGAAAGGCCGGCGTGCGTTTGCGCCGGCGTGGTCGGGCCGCATGCGCCGGGTGTCGGCATCCATCACGGCCAGATCCGCGCCGACGTATGGCGCGAGGTCGGTCTTGTTGATGACGAACAGGTCGCTCTTGGTGATGCCGGGGCCGCCTTTGCGCGGGATCTTTTCGCCGCCTGCCACATCGATGACGTAGATCGTCAGGTCGCTCAGTTCGGGGCTGAAGGTAGCGGCCAGGTTGTCGCCACCGCTTTCGATGAAGACGATGTCGGCGTCGGGGAACTTCTCCAGCAGCCGGTCGACCGCTTCCAGATTGATCGACGCGTCTTCGCGGATCGCCGTGTGCGGGCAGCCACCCGTTTCCACGCCGACGATGCGCTCGGCCTCCAGCGCGCCGGCCACGGTGAGCAGGCGCTGGTCTTCCTTGGTGTAAATGTCGTTGGTGACGACGACGATGTCCCAGCGCGCGCGCATCGTCTTGCACAGCATCTCGACCAGCGTGGTCTTGCCGGAGCCGACCGGGCCGCCGACACCCACGCGCAACGGCGGCAGGCGTTTGGTGCGGCCGGGGATATGGTGCAGTTTGCTGGTCGGATTCGTCATGCGGCCAATCATGCCGCAGTGGGCCTCGACCCGTCAGTCCGCGATCAGACAGCGGTACCGACCCGCTGCACCACCTGCGCGCTCATGATCTGAAGAGGCGCGAGTACTGCGCCTCGTGCCGCGACGACAGGATCGCCCACATCGGCATGAAGGCCTGCCGGTCTTCGGCGGGCGTGGCGAGTGCGGTGTCAACAGCTGCCGGAATCTCTGCGGCCAGCGTCGACAGGATGCGCTGCGCCGCCACCTGTCCCAGCGGCACCGACTTCATCGCCGCTTGCGCCATGTTCTCGGCCCAGCCCCAGGCGAAAGCCAGCAACGCCTGCCGCGGCGTGGCGCCGGCCAGCACGCCGGCGAGTGCAAACGCCGTTGGCCACAAGGGCACGCCGCCCAGCCCGGCCAGCGCGGCGATGCGAGCGTCGGCCGCCTGCGGGCCATGGCGCAGCCAGTCGAGCAGCGCACGGCCCATCTGCTCGGCCTGCGCGCGCTGTTCGGCGCTTTCACGCGTGCGGCGCAACCAGTCGTTGACGGCAGCGGCGCCTGCGGTGTCGTGCGCCGACCAGGCGGCATGGGCTTCGGCGAGCGCCGGCAGTTCGCTGCGCGCCAGGGACAGCGCCAGCTGTGCGACGAGCCAGTCGCGCGCTTGCGCTTCGCTGCCGACCAAGCCGGCATCGACCGCCGACTCCAGCCCTTCGGAGTGGCTGAAGCCACCCACCGGCAACGCCGGCGAGGCCAGCCACATCAGCTGCAGCAGCGCGGCGTCGGCCTCAGTGGTCATGGCCTTTGTGATCGTGATCGTGGCCGTGGTCGCCGTGGCCGTGGTCGCCGTGGCCGTGGCCGTGGCCGTGGTCGTGGTCGTGGTCGTCGTGGCCGTGCCCGTGCCCGTGGCTGTCCCCATCCCCATGGCTGCCATGCCCGCGCGCCGCCCGGGCTTCACCGTAGGCACCGCCTTCGGGGTCGAAGCCGCTGCGTTCTTCGCTGACGATCATGTGCATGGCGCGCAGCATGTCGGCCAGCACCGGATCGGGTTCGAGCTTCAGGTGGTCGGCCTGAACCTCCAGCGCTATATGCCGGTTGCCCAGGTGGTAGGCGGCGCGTGCCAGGTCGCTGGGCGTGCCGTGTTCGGCGCAGGCGCGCACCACCAGCACCGCCTCGGGTGCGGCTTCGACCCGAATCAGCGAGCCGTCTTCGGCAACCAGCGCATCGCCACCGCGCACCAAGGTGCCGCGCGGCAGGAACACGCCGAACGCGCGGCCGCTGGAATCGGTGGCCTCGAAGCGGCTTCTCTGGCGCACGTCCCAAGGCAGCGAGACCGTGCTCGCGCGCTTGAGCAGAACCGGCGCCAGGCCGCGCGAGCCGGGAATGATTTTGCTGACGGTGATCATCGGTAGGTGCTCCTCGTACCCGGTGTTTGCTCAGTGCCCGATCACACGCCGGCGGATGCGTTCGGCGACCGTGTATTCATGCTCCGCCACGCTGGCCACGCCGCGCTTCTCGTGCCGCGGTTCGGGCATCGGCTGCTTCTGGATCACCAGCACGCTGTCGTAGAAGTGCAGCCCGTGCACGCTGCGCGCAAAGGGCCCGACCTCGGCCGCCGGCATCCCCGGCAGGTGCCACTCGTGCAGCTTGTCGATGAAGCCCTTGGCATATTCGACGAAGCTGCCGCGTTTGCCCAGGCCACCGCCGAACTTGGGCCAGTAGGACGTGTGCATGTCCTCGACGACGTACAGACCGCCGTTGACCGCGACGTTCGGAAACAGCGCCTCAAAGGTGAAGATCTGCTGCTTCATCGTGTGGCCGCCGTCGTCGAGCACGATGTCGACGGCGGGAAGCTTCGCCGCCAGTTCTTGCAGGAACGCACGGTCGCCCTGGTCGCCGATCACGATCTCGATGCCCGGCGCTTCGAATTCCTTGCACAGCGGGTTGATGTCGACGCCGACGATGCGCGCTGCGGGGCCGAAGTAGTCGCGCCACATGCGCAGCGAGCCGCCTTGCGAGACACCGAACTCCACCATCACCAGCGGCTTGCCGCGAAAGCGCGAGAAATGCTGGTCGTAGATGCCGAAGTAGTGCCGCCACTTGTGGATCTGCGGGCCTTCGGTGTTGGCGTCGAAGAAGGCTTCGAGGTCGTTCATGGACGGCCCACCGCCAGCCCTTCGAACGACTCCGGATCTACTCTGTAACCGGCCGGGACAACCAGTTCGCTTGCAGCGATCACGCCCATCTCAGAACAGGAAGTACTTCTGCGCCATCGGCAGCAGCGTCGCCGGGTCGCAGGTCAGCAGCTGCCCGTCGGCGCGCACGACGTAAGTCTGGGCGTCGATCTCCATCGTCGGCAGGTAGGCGTTGTGGACCATGTCCATCTTCTTGACCGAACGACAGTCGTGCACCGCCGACAGGCGTTTCTTCAGGCCGAGTTCATCGCCCATCTCGTTGCGCAGCGCGAGCTGGCTGACGAAGGTCAGCGACGTTGCCGGCAGCACGCGGCCGAAGCTGCCGAACATCGGCCGGTAATGCACCGGCTGCGGCGTGGGGATGCTGGCGTTGGGGTCGCCCATCGCAGCCAGCGCGATGAAGCCACCCTTGAGCACCAGGCTCGGCTTGACGCCAAAGAACGCCGGCCGCCAGATCACCAGGTCGGCCCACTTGCCGACCTCGAGGCTGCCGACCTCGTGGCTGATGCCGTTGGCAATGGCCGGGTTCACCGTGTACTTGGCGATGTAGCGCTTGATGCGCGAGTTGTCGTTGCGCGCCGAATCGGCAGGCAGCCCGCCGGGCTGCGTGTCGCCCGGCAACGCCCCCCGCTGCCCCTTCATCTTGTGCGCCGTCTGCCAGGTGCGGATGATGACTTCGCCGACCCGGCCCATGGCCTGGCTGTCGCTGCTCATCATGCTGATCGCGCCCAGGTCGTGCAGCACGTCCTCGGCGGCGATCGTCTCGCGGCGGATGCGGCTTTCGGCGAAGGCCAGGTCCTCGGCGATCGACGCATCAAGGTGGTGGCAGACCATCAGCATGTCCAGGTGCTCGTCCACCGTGTTGGCGGTGTAAGGCATCGTCGGGTTGGTCGACGAGGGCAGGAAGTTCGCCTCGCCGACCACACGCAGGATGTCCGGCGCATGGCCGCCACCCGCGCCTTCGGTGTGGAAGGCGCACAGCGTACGGCCGCGCGTGGCGGCGATGGTGTCCTCGACGAAGCCCGACTCGTTGAGCGTGTCGCTGTGGAGCGAGACCTGCGTGTCCGTCACCTCCGCCATCGTGAGGCAGTTGTCGATGGCCGCTGGCGTGCTGCCCCAGTCTTCGTGCAGCTTCAGGCCGATGGCGCCAGCCGCGATCTGCTGGCTCAGGGCTTCCGGCTTGCTGGCGTTGCCCTTGCCGAGGAAGCCGAGGTTCATCGGGAAGGCTTCGGCCGCTTGCAGCATGCGGTGGATGTTCTCCGGCCCCGGCGTGCAGGTGGTGGCGAAGGTGCCGGTGGCCGGGCCGGTCCCGCCACCCAACATCGTCGTTATGCCGCTGCAAAGCGCTTCTTCGATCTGCTGCGGGCAGATGAAGTGGATGTGGCTGTCGATGCCGCCGGCGGTGACGATCATGCCTTCGCCGGCAATGATCTCGGTGCCGGGGCCGATGACGATGTCCACGCCCGGTTGCACGTCGGGGTTGCCGGCCTTGCCGATGGCCGCGATGCGGCAGCCCTTGATGCCGATGTCGGCCTTGACGATGCCCCAGTAGTCGATGATCAGCGCGTTGGTGATGACGACATCGGCGGCGCTCAGCGGCCCCGGCCCGTTCAGCGCCTGGCCCTGGCCCATGCCGTCGCGGATGGTCTTGCCGCCGCCGAACTTGACCTCTTCGCCGTAGCCGCCGGCCTTCAGCGTGTGGTCCTTCTCCACCTCTGCGATCAGCCCGGTGTCGGCCAGGCGCACCCGGTCGCCGACGGTCGGGCCGTACATCTCGGCATAGGCGCGGCGGCTGATGGTTCGCGTCATGTCAGGCCCGACCGACCGCCCGAAGGGCCTGAAACGCCCCCTTGGGGGGCAGCGAACAGAGTGAGCGTGGGGGCTTCATGTCAGTGTCCCGTTGACCAGGCCGCGGAAGCCCCAGATCTCGACGACGCCCGTGGTGCCGACATACGGCACCAGCGTCACGTGGCGTTCCTGCCCCGGCTCGAAGCGCACGGCCGTGCCGCTGGCGATGTTCAGCCGCTGGCCGCGCGCCGCCTGGCGGTCGAAGTGCAACGCTGCGTTGGTTTCGGCGAAGTGGTAATGCGAGCCGACCTGGATCGGCCGGTCGCCGGTGTTCGAGACGAGCAGCGAGGTCATCGGTCGGCCCGGGTTGAGCTCATGCTCTGTGTCGTCGCAGAAGATTTCGCCAGGGATCATGGTTTTTCCTCAAGCCAAGCCACGGAACCGGCTCTGCCGGGCCGTAGGCGGATGCCCCCTTGGGGGGCAGCGAGCGCCAGCCAGCGTGGGGGTCAACATATAGGTTGGTGCACGGTCACCAGTTTGGTGCCGTCGGGGAAGGTGGCTTCGACCTGCACGTCGGGGATCATTTCCGGCACGCCGTCCATCACGTCTTCGCGCCGCAGCACGGTCTTGCCTTCGCTCATCAGTTGCGCCACGGTCTTGCCGTCGCGCGCGCCTTCCAGGAGTGCGGCCGTGATCAGCGCGATGCTCTCCGGCACATTGAGCTTCAGCCCGCGCGCCTTGCGCCGCTCGGCCAGCAGGCCGGCGGTGAAGATCAAGAGCTTGTCTTTCTCGCGCGGGGTCAGGTCCATGGCGGTGCGGAGCAGAAGGGGTGCCAGCATCCTAACCGTGGCCCGAGCGTGGCCCGAGTCGTGCATGGCATCTGCACCGCCGACGATGCAAGCCGCCACCCACTCCCCGCAGCAGCGCGTCATCAAGGTGCGCCGCGACTACAACGCGTGGGTCGCCAGCGAGACGCTCGAGGACTACGCGCTGCGCTTCACGCCGCGCTCTTTCCGCAAGTGGAGCGAGTGGCGGGTGGCGCACACGGCGCTGGGCGGCGCGGCGAGCTTTCTGGTGCTGGAAGCGGTCGGCGCGACGCTGCTGCTGCAGTTCGGATTCGTCAACGCGTTCTGGGCCATCGTGGCGACGGGCCTGATCATCTTCGCGGCGGGCCTGCCGATCAGCCTGTACGCGGCGCGCCACGGGCTGGACATGGACCTGCTGACGCGCGGTGCCGGCTTCGGCTACATCGGCAGCACGATCACCTCGCTGATCTACGCGTCGTTCACGTTCATCTTCTTCGCGTTGGAAGCGGCCATCATGGCCTACGCGTTGGAGCTGGTGTGGGGCATACCGCCGGCGTGGGGCTACCTGATCTGCGCGCTGGTCGTGATCCCGATGGTCACCCACGGCGTCACCGTGATCAGCCGCTTCCAGGTCTGGACACAGCCGCTGTGGATCGTGCTGCTGGTGCTGCCGTACGTGTTCGTTTTTCAGGCTCATCCGACACTGGCTGCGGAGCTGGCGCAGTACGCGGGTGAAGACGGCAAGGGCGACGCCTTCAATCCGCTGCTGTTTGGCGGTGCACTGACGGTCGGCATCGCGCTCATCACGCAGATGGGCGAGCAGGTCGACTACCTGCGCTTCATGCCCGAGAAGACGGCGAAGAACCGCTGGCGCTGGTGGGCCGGCGTGCTCGTGGGTGGGCCGGGCTGGGTCGTGCCCGGTGTGCTGAAGATGCTCGGCGGCGCGCTGCTGGCGTACCTGGCCTTGACGTTGGCGGTACCGGCAGACCGCGCGGTGGACCCGAATCAGATGTACCTGGCGGCGTACGAGACTGTGTTCTCGAACTACGGCTGGGCGGTCGCGGCCACCGCGCTATTGGTTGTTGTGAGCCAGCTCAAGATCAACGTCACCAATGCCTACGCCGGCAGCCTGGCGTGGAGCAACTTCTTCGCGCGTGTGACGCACAGCCACCCGGGCCGGGTGGTCTGGGTCGTGTTCAACACGCTGATCGCGCTGATGCTGATGGAGCTGGAGGTCTTCCAGGCGATCGGCAGCGTGCTCGGCCTGTACAGCAACATCGCCATCAGCTGGATCATGGCGGTGGTGGCGGACCTGGTGGTCAACAAACCGCTCGGGCTGTCGCCCAAAGGCGTGGAATTCAAGCGCGCGCACCTGTACGACTTCAACCCGGTCGGCGTGGGTGCGATGCTGCTGGCGTCGGTGTTGTCGATGGCCGCGTGGCTCGGCTTGTTCGGGCCGATGGCGCAGGCTTTTTCGGCGGTGATTGCGATGGTGGTGGCGTTCGTCGCCGCACCGGTGATCGCCTGGGCCACCAAGGGCCGTTACTACATCGCCCGCACCTCGGACGGCGCGTATCTCGGGCAGGCGATGCAGCGCCATTGCGTGATCTGTGAACGGGCTTACGAAGGCGACGACATGGCGTCGTGCCCGGCCTACGGTGGCCCGATCTGCAGCCTGTGCTGCAGCCTGGACGCCCGCTGCCACGACCTGTGCAAGCCCGAAGCGGCGCGCGGCCGGCTCCAGTTCATCGCGCTGATGAAGCGGCTGACGCCACGCGCGTGGCGGCCGCAACTCGACACCGGGCTCGGCCGCTACCTGCTGCTGATGGCCGTCGTAGCGCCGGCGTTGGCGGCGCTGCTGGCGCTGCTCTACCAGGCCGAGATGCGCCAGCTCGGTGACCTGGCCAGCGCCACGGCCCCAGCTCTGCGCGGCGGTTTCATCAAGGCCTACTGCGCGCTGCTGCTGCTGTCGGCGGTAATCGGCTGGTGGTTGGTGCTGGCGCAGACCAGCCGCCGCGTCGCGCAGGAAGAAAGTAACCGCCAGACCGAAGCACTGATGCGTGAGATCGACAGCCACCGCCGCACCGACGAAGAGCTGCAACGCGCCAAGAAGGCCGCCGATGCGGCTAACCAGGCCAAGACGCGTTACATCAGCGCCATCAGCCACGAATTGCGCACGCCGCTGAACAGCATCCTCGGCTACGCCCAACTGCTCGACGAAGACCCGACCCTGCCCGCCCAGCGCAAGCACAGCGTCGGCGTGATCCGCCGCGGCGGCGAGCACCTGCTGTCGCTGATCGAAGGCACGCTGGACATCGCGCGCATCGAAGCCGGCAAGCTGACCTTGCAACCGCGGCCGATGCGGCTGCGCGAAAGCCTCAGCCAGATCGTCAACCTGTTCGAACTGCAAGCGATGGCCAAGGGCCTGCGCTTCGAGCACGACATCGACGCCGCGCCCGAGCAGGTGCGTGCGGATGAGCGGCGGCTGACGCAGATCCTCATCAACGTGCTCGGCAACGCCGTCAAGTTCACCGCCACTGGGCGGGTGGCGTTCCGCGCCAGCCACGTGCGCGAGATGGCGGTGTTCGAGATCGAGGACAGCGGTCCGGGCATCGCGGCGGAGGATCTGGAACGCATCTTCGAGCCGTTCTCGCGCGCCGCCCACGCCGAGGCGGGCGGCGCGATCACGGCCACCACCGCCGGCACCGGCCTGGGCCTGACGATCGCCAAGATGCTGACCGACCTGATGGGCGGCGAGATGACGGTGTCGTCCAGACCTGGCCAGGGCACGCTGTTCCGCATCCGACTGTTCCTGCCCGAACTGCGCGGCGCGCGGCTGGCGCCGCCGTCAGCACCACGCGCCGGTTATGCCGGCGAACGCCGCCGCGTGCTGGTGGTGGACAACGAAGAGGTCGACCGCACGCTGCTCGGCCGCCGGCTGGAGGCACTCGGCTTCGACATGCTGCTGGCCGGCTCGGGCACGGCGGCACTCGGCTTGCTGGTAGAGCGACACGTCGACGCGATCCTGATGGACCTGGCGATGCCCGGCATCGACGGCTGGCAGACCATCCGCACGCTGCGCGCGCAGGGCTTGAGCACGGCGCCGGTGGCCATCGTCTCGGCCAATGCCTTCGACAAGGGCCAGGACAACGACGTCGGCATCACGGCTGCCGACTTCATCACCAAGCCGATCCGGCTGGACGAACTGCTCGACTGGCTCGGTGAGCAATTGCAGCTGACATGGCTGACGACGCCGGTGGCCGCGCCGGTTGCGCACGAGCTGCCGGCCGAAGGCCCACGCCCGCCGCGCGGGCAACTCGAACGCCTGCGTGAGGTGGTCGACCTCGGCTACCCGCGCGGCGTGCAGCGCATGCTCGACGAGATCGAGCACGATCACCCGCTCTGCCGCCCTTGGCTGGACGTGCTGCGCCGGATGGCGCAGGAATTCCGTTTTGACCGCATGAACCCGTTGATCCAGGATGCCATCGCTTCTACCGCCTCTCGTTGACCGCTCGGCAGGCCGGGACATGGAACTGTCCCGCTCCGCGGGCCTGGCCACGGAACAGTCCCGCTCCGCCGGCTTGGCCACGGAACAGTCCCGCTCCGCCGGCCTGGCCACGGAACAGTCCCGCTCCGCCGGCCTGGTGCTGATCGTCGACGACGTGCCCGACAACCTGTCCGTGCTGCACGACGCGCTCGATGCCGCGGGCTACACCGTGCTGGTCGCCACCGACGGCGCGAGCGCGCTGCAACGCGCCGCGCAGGCCGAGCCCGACATCGTGCTGCTCGACGCGGTGATGCCCGGCATCGACGGCTTCGAGGTCGCCCGGCGGCTTAAGGCCGGGCCCGAGACGGCGCACATCCCGATCGTCTTCATGACCGGCCTGACCGACACCGAACACGTGCTCGCCGCCTTCGACGCGGGCGGCGTGGACTACATAACGAAGCCGATCCGCGCGCCAGAAGTGCTGGCGCGCATGGCCGTGCACATGCACAGCGCGCGCCAGGCGCGGCAGGCACGCAACGCGCTGGATGCCTATGGCCACGCGACGATTGCGGTGCGCCTGAACGGCGACCACGCGCGCCTCGTCTGGCAGACGCCACTCGCACGCCGCTGGCTGCCGCAGTACTTCGACGCCGTGCCCGGCACCTTGCCGGCGCCGTTGCTGAGGGCGCTGCAAGCGGCTGCAGCCGGCAAGGAGATGCGCCCGCTCACCACCACCCGCGACGGCCGCCAACTGGTGGCCACGCTGCAAGGCCGCACCGTCGACGACGACTGGCTGCTGGTGCTGCGCGAAGTCAACGACGCCGCCACGGTCGAAGCCACGATGCTGGCATTCGGCCTGACGCTGCGCGAAAGCGAAGTGCTCTACTGGGTCGCCAAGGGCAAGACCAACCGCGACATCGGCGACATCCTCGGCTCCAGCCCGGCGACGGTGAAGAAGCACCTGGAGCGGGTCTACGAAAAGCTCGGCGTCGAGACCCGCACCGCCGCCGCCGCGCTGGCGATGCAGCGCGTGCGCGAGCTCAACCCGGCGTGATCAGCGCACGCCTCTGAGGCCGCGGCCGTCGGCCGACCGCACGACCGGGCAGTTGATGACGATGCTGGTGCGGGTCAGCTTGACATCGCCCTTTTCCTCCGCCGCCAACACCGCCTCTTCGGACACCAGTCCGCGCGGCGTGCGCCCGGCCACCCAGTCCACCATCACCACCACCCACAACGGCGAATAGGCACGGCTGGTGTTGTCGGCCCCGGCCGGAAGCGGTGCCGATGCGAAGACGGCGATCTGCTCGTCCTTCGAAAATTTGTAGACGCGGTCGGTGGCGTTGCGCGTACCCGGCAGCGAGCCAGCGGGCGCTGCCGCCGCAGCCAGTTGTGGCACGTGGTTGATGCCCATCATGCTGGCCATCGCAGCGTCCGACACATCGGTGCTGATGTAGTCGACCCGCCGGCCCTCGAACCAGGCCTGCTGCACCGGTAGTGACACGCTGCGCGCGGGGGCTGCGGCCGGGGGTGATGGTGCGAGACCCACGCAGCCCGCCGCGAGTGCCGCTGCCGCCAGAACGATCGATGGAACACGCATAGGTTTTCGCCGCCCGGCCGGGCTTGCAGGTCTGGCAAGGCGCCACAGCGTGACTCTAGTCGGCATGGCCCGACCGCCCGGCGCCACCCGGTGCTGCCAGCAGCGGCAACGCCAAGGCCAGCGTCGTGCCCGTGCCGGCCATCGGCAGTGCGCGCAGGCTGCCGCCGTGCAGCAGCGCGATGCGTTGTGCGATCGCCAGCCCCAGCCCGCCGATCCCGCCGCCGGGGCGCACGCGGGGTGGTTCGCGCACTGGCTGTCCGGTGTCGAGCCGGCGCAGCAGCTCGCCCGGCAGGCCACCGCCGCGGTCGGCCACACGCACCTGCACGTGCAGCCCTTCGCAGTGCAGGCTGACCTGCACCGGCTCGTCGCTACCCGCGTGGCGGACGGCGTTGTCGATCAGGTTGCTCAAGGCTCGCTCGATCAGGTGCAGGTCGCCGTCGAGCACGATCGGCTGCTGGGCCTGCGCCCCACCCACCACCAAGGCCACCCGCCGGCCGCTCAGGCCGCTCAGGCCCGGGTCGAACTTCTGCACCGTGTCGCTCACCAGTTCGTCCAGGCGGAAGGGCTCGCGCTGCGGCAGGTCGTCGGTGGATTGCAGCGTCGCCAGCTCGAACAGTTGCTGCGTCAGCCGGCGCACCTTGCTGCTCTGGCCCAGCGCGGCGGTCAGCAGCGCCTGCCGTTGCGGTTCTTGTGTGGTCAGCCCGGCCCCGCCCGGGCGGGCCAGCGCTTCGAGATGGCCGTGCAGCGCCGTCAGCGGCGTGCGCAGGTCGTGCGCCACGTCGGCCATCACGTCGCGGTGGGCGGCTGCCTCGGCCTCGCGGCTGCGGGCCTGCTCCGAGACACGTTCGGCCAGGCGTTCGAAAGCGCTGGCGATCGCGCTGACCTCGTCTTCAGCGCCCGGCGCCGTGTGCGCTGCGTATGCGCGCTGCGGGCCGTCGATGCCGAAGGCGTGCATCCGCGCCGCCAGGCGTTGCAGCGGCAGCGTCAACTGCCACACCAGCACCGCACCGATGGCCAGCGCCACCACCACCGCCAGCAGCAAGATCCAGACGGCGCCCTGCCAGGCCGGCTGCGCCGTGGCGGTGCCGGCGCGCGTGGCGTCTTGCAGCACGATGTACAGATAGCCCGGGGGCAGCACCTGGCCGGGCTCGGGCGCGAACATCGCGGCGCTGAAGGGCCGCGGGCTGCCACCCATCGGGTCGGTTCCGTGCAGCGGCAGCGGCGAGCCGCCCAGAAACTGCCGCACCGGGCCGAGGTCCACCCGGGGCGTGCGCACCATGCCCGGCTCGCCGATGTAGTGCGCCACCGTGCCGTCGGCGTCGAGCAGGTAGACCTGCACCGCAGGGTTGACCGTGCCCAGCATGCGCAGCAACGACTCGCGGGCGCTGTGCTCGGCGTCGTGGACGTTCGGGGTGCCCGCGGAGCCCTCGGCGCCCGGGCTGCCGCCACTGCCGACACCCCGCAGGGCCGGCCAGCGTTCAACGATGTGCCGCGCCAGGCCGTACGCCAGGTATTGGCTGCCGCCGTCCTGCGCCTGCACCGCTACCTGTCGTACCAGCACCGCCACGAACAGCCCGAAGGCCAGCAGCACCAGCGCCATCGCCAACGCCAGGCGGCGCGTGAAGCCCGCCTTCATGTCGGCCCTGCGCCGGTGGACGGCACGAAGCGATAGCCCACGCCCCAGACGGTGGTGATCAGCGCCGGGTTCTGCGCGTCGCGCTCGATCTTCTGGCGCAGCCGGTTGATGTGCGAGTTGACCGTGTGCTCGTAGCCGTCGAAGCCTTCGCCCCAGACCCGTTCGAGCAGCGCGGCGCGGCTGAAGACCTCGTTCGGGTGGCGCAGCAGGAAGTGCAGCAGATCGAACTCGCGCAGCGTCAGGCTGAGGTGGTGGCCGTCGCGGTGGCGCAGGTCGCGCCGTTGCGGGCACAGCGTCCAGCGGTCGAAGTGCAGCGGCACGGCGTCGCCTTGTGGTTGCTGCATGCGCTCGACGCGGCGCAGCAGGGCCCGCACGCGCGCTGTCAGCTCCAGCATCGAGAAGGGCTTGGCGAGGTAATCGTCGGCGCCGAGTTCCAGGCCCAGCACGCGGTAGGTCTCGGTGGCCCGTGCGCTGAGCATGATGATCGGCAGCAACGGCCAGTGCTCGCGCACATGACGGCACACGTCCAGGCCGTCGGCGCCGGGCAGCGTCAGGTCCAGCAGCACCAGGTCCCAGCGGCAGCGGTCGACGGCGCCCATGGCGCAGCGGCCGTCGGCCTCGCGGTGCACGCTGTAGCCGGCGTGCGCCATGTGCAGGGCGACGACGTCCGCCACCGCGTCGTCGTCCTCCACCAGCAGCAGGCGGGCGGCCAGCGTCGGCTCCCTAGACCTGTGGCAGGGATAGGTGGGCGGCTTGCGCCCGCCGCCGCGACAACCAGCCCACACCCAGCAGGCCGGCGCCGAAGAGCGCCCAGGTACCCGGCTCGGGCACCGGCACGGCGCTGAAGCTGATCCGGTAGATCTCGCTGTTGTTGACCAGGCCGCTGTTGAAGATGTAGCCGGCACCGGTGGTCAGTCCGTTGAACGCCGCCAGCTCGGCGAAGTTGAAGGCCACCACCGAGTTCTGCGCCGTGCGCAGGTCGTTGTTGCCGACGAAGGCAGCGGCGGCGGGGTCGAAAGCTTCCGAGCCGCCGTCCCAGACCTGGCTGGCGCGTTGCAGGATGCTGCCCAGCAGCAAGTTGCCGTTGATGTCGAAGACCTCATAGCGCGTCGGGGAGTCGTTGCCGATGAAGAAGTCGTTGCTCGGCACCACCATCGAGCCGAAGGTGAAAAAGCGGTTCACGGCCGGGTCGACCATCACCGTCAGGCTGGCCGTGGCACCCGGTGTCAGCAGCCCGCCTACCGTGCCGCGGGCGGCGCCCGGCTCGGCCGCCGCGAAAGCCGCCTGCCAGGCCTGCCCGCTGCCGCCTTCGGCCACCGAAATGATCGGCGCGGTGGCGACGCCGCCGATGTTGAACGCATCGAAGAGCCCGGCGTTGAAGCCGAAGTGCAGCGGCGCAAACGACACGCTGTTGGCCGCCGCCAGGTTCTGCACCGTGATGGTGACCATCTGGGCCTGGGCAAACGCCGTGGCCGGAAGAAGGGCCACGATGGCGGTGGCAGCGGTGGCAGCGGTCGCGGCCGCCAGCTTCGTGAAGGTGGATCGGGTGGGTTTGTGCATGGTGTGAGCTCCTGGCATGGGTGGGGGGTGCAGCCCGTCTGCCTTGGGCTGTCGCGCCCCCAGCAAACTCGTGCCAGGGCACCTTAGTCAGCCGAACTCACGCCGAACTCACGCCGATCTCACAGACTTTTCACGGCGCGGTGACCGTCTCGCGGGTTTTGCCTGAGCGCTGCGCGTACGCCGGATGGCGTATCGACCCCCGCCGCCCCGCTGCCGACACTGCGCTGCCCCCCCAACACCCCGGAGCGATAAACCCATGTCCCAGTCGATCACCCGCCGCCAGGCCGGCCAGAGCCTCACAGCACTCGCGCTGGCCGTGGCCGGCGCCGGCTATTCCGCCAGCGCCTTGGCGCAGGAGACCATCAAGGTCGGCGTGCTGCACTCGCTGAGCGGCACGATGGCGATCTCGGAGACCGTGCTTAAGGACACCGTGCTGATGGCCATCGACGAGGTCAACGCCAAGGGCGGCGTCAATGGCAAGAAGCTCGAAGCCGTCGTCGTGGACCCGGCCAGCAACTGGCCGCTGTTTGCCGAGAAGGCCAAGCAGCTGATCACGGTGGACAAGGTTGCGGTCGTCTTCGGCTGCTGGACCAGCGTGTCGCGCAAGAGCGTGCTGCCGGTCTTCGAGCAGAGCAACGCGATGCTGTTCTACCCGGTGCAGTACGAAGGCGAAGAGCTCAGCAAGAACGTGTTCTACACGGGCGCGGCGCCGAACCAGCAGGCCATCCCCGCGGTCGAATATCTGATGAGCAAGGACGGCGGCGGCGCCAAGCGCTGGGTGCTGCTGGGTACCGACTACGTCTATCCGCGCACCACCAACAAGATCCTGCGCGCCTTCCTCAAGGCCAAGGGCGTGGCCGATGCCGACATCATCGAGGAGTACACCCCCTTCGGCCATTCGGACTACCAGACCATCATCGCCAAGATCAAGAAGTTCGCCGCCGAAGGCAAGAAGACGGCCGTCGTCTCGACCATCAACGGCGACAGCAACGTGCCGTTCTACAAGGAACTCGGCAACCAGGGCCTGAAGGCCAAGGACGTGCCGGTGGTGGCCTTCTCGGTGGGTGAAGAAGAACTGCGCGGCGTCGACACCAAACCGCTGGTGGGCCATCTGGCGGCCTGGAACTACTTCCAATCGATCAAGAACCCGACCAACGACGAGTTCATCAAGAAGTGGTCGGCCTATGCCAAGGCCAAGAACATCGCCGGCCACAAGGACAAGCCGCTGACCAACGACCCGATGGAGGCCACCTACATCGGCGTGCACATGTGGGCGCAGGCGGCCAACAAGGCCAAGAGCACCGACACCGACAAGGTGATCGCGGCGATGGCCGGCCAGACCTTCAAGGCACCGAGCGGCATCACCTCGACGATGGACCCGAAGAACCACCACCTGCACAAGAGCGTGTTCATCGGCGAGGTGCAGGCCGACGGCCAGTTCAAGGTGGTGTGGAAGACCAAGGGCCCGGTCGTGGCCGACCCGTGGAGCGACTTCATTCCCGAGAACAAGGGCAAGCTCAACGTGCCCGAGATGGCGAAGAAGTAAGCGCGCCGGATGAGGTTCCTGAAGGGCACCCTTGGGTGCCTGCTCCTGGCCTTCGCGGGCTGGGCGTGTGCCCTCACGCCCGAACAAGCGCTGCGCATCGCCGACGGCGAGAGCGATGACCGCATCACCGCGTTGAACGAGGCCGTCGCCTCGGGCGACGCGGCGCTCAAGCCCTTCATCGAAGCGCTGCTGGCCGACGAGGTGAAAACGGCCGGCGGCAAGGTCTTCGTCGTCAAGGGCGAAGCCGTGCTCGACGCCGCCAGCGGCACGGCAACGAAACTGCCCGACGATGCGCAGGACGTCGTCAACAACAACCGCATGAGCCAGGCCCTGGGCGCTGCGCTGGCGGCGTTCAACCTGTCGTCGTCCGAGCGCGCGGTGCGCGCCAAAGCCATCGCCGACATGAAAGACAGCGTCGACGAAGGTCTGGCCGGCATCCTCGACAAGGCCGCCGCGGCCGAGACCGACCCGGCGTTGAAGGCGCAGCTCGAATTGCTCAAGGCCGCCGCTCTGATCTCGAGCCCGGACAAGGCCAGTCGTATCGCTGCGGCCACGCTGTTGGCGGGCAGCGGCGACCCGGCGACCGGTTCGCTGCTGATGTCCAAGCTGGCCGACGAGAGCGATGGCGACGTGAAGATCGCGATCCAGCGTTCGCTCGATACGATTCAATCGCGCCTGGCCTGGGGCGAGCGTCTGGGGGTGCTGTTCACCGGCGCCAGCCTCGGTTCGATCCTGATGCTGGTGGCGCTCGGCCTGGCTGTCACCTACGGGCTGATGGGCGTGATCAACATGGCCCACGGCGAGCTGCTGATGATCGGCGCCTACGCCACCTACGTGGTGCAGAACCTGTTCAGGGCCTACCTGCCGGGCGCTTTCGACTGGTACGTGATCGCGGCGATCCCGGTGTCGTTCCTGGCCGCGGCCCTGGTCGGCGCGGCGATGGAGCGGAGTGTGATCCGCTTCCTCTACGGTCGGCCGCTGGAGACGCTGCTCGCCACCTGGGGCATCAGCCTGATCCTGATGCAGGCGGTGCGCACGCTGTTCGGCGCGCAGAACGTGGCGGTCGAGAACCCGGCATGGTTGTCGGGCGGTGTGCAGGTGCTGCCGAACCTGACGCTGCCGTTCAACCGCATCGCGATCCTGGTGTTTGCGGCGCTGGTGCTCGGTGGCATGGCGCTCTTGATCGCACGCACGCGGCTGGGGCTGTTCGTGCGTGGCGTGACGCAGAACCGCCGCATGGCGGCCTGCGTGGGCGTGAACACGGCGCGCGTGGACACCTATGCCTTCGCGCTCGGCTCCGGCATCGCCGGCCTGGCGGGCTGTGCGCTCAGCCAGATCGGCAACGTGGGGCCGGACCTGGGGCAGGGCTACATCGTCGATTCGTTCATGGTCGTGGTGCTCGGCGGCGTCGGCCAACTCGCCGGCACGGTCGTGGCGGGCCTGGGCCTGGGCATCGTCAACAAGCTGCTCGAAGGCTGGCAGGGTGCGGTGCTGGCGAAGATCATGGTGCTCGGGTTGATCGTGATCTTCATCCAGAAGAAGCCTTCCGGGCTGTTCGCGCTGAAGGGGCGAGAAGCTTGAACCCCCCCGGAGCGCCTTCGGTGCTGCCCCCCCAGGGGGGCGCCGCCAGCGGACCGGCAGAGCCGGATCCGCGGCGTCCGCTTGACGCATTCGCAGCGCCTCGGCTGTTGTCGCCCCGCGGCTGGGCGGGTGTGGCGCTGGCCATCGCCGTGTTTGCGGTGCTGGTGCCGTTGCTCCACCTGGCCGTTTCGCCGGACAGCGCCTTCCACCTGCCTGAGTACTACGTCAGCCTGCTCGGCAAGATCCTCTGCTACGCGATCTGCGCGTTGGCGATGGACCTGATCTGGGGCTACGCCGGCATCCTGTCGCTCGGCCACGGACTGTTCTTCGCGCTCGGCGGCTACGCGATGGGTATGTACCTGATGCGGCAGATCGGCCGCGACGGCCAGTATCGGCTGGACATGCCGGACTTCATGGTGTTCCTGAACTGGAAGGAATTCCCGCTGGCCTGGGCGGTCAGCGACAGCTTCGTGCTTCAGATGCTGCTGGTGGTGCTGGTGCCCGGCGTGCTGGCCTTCGTGTTCGGCTACTTCGCCTTCCGCTCGCGCATCAAGGGCGTGTATTTCTCGATCATCACGCAGGCGCTGACGTTTGCCGCGATGCTGCTGTTCTTCCGCAACGAGACCGGCTTCGGCGGCAACAACGGCTTCACCGACTTCAAGCGCATCCTCGGTGTGCCACTCAATACGCCGGGCATGCGGGTGTTCCTGTGCGTGCTCTCGGGGCTGGTGCTGGTGGCGTGTTTTCTGCTCGGTCGGGCCATCGTCAACAGCCGCTTCGGGCGGGTGCTGCAAGCCATTCGCGATGCCGAGGGGCGGGTGATGTTCAGCGGCTACAACCCGGTCGCCTACAAGCTCTCGATCTGGACGCTGTCGGCCGTGATGTGCGGCGTGGCGGGCGCGCTGTACGTGCCGCAGGTGGGCATCATCAACCCGAGCGAGATGAGCCCAGCTGCCGGCATCGAGATGGCCATCTGGGCCGCCGTCGGCGGCCGCGGCACGCTGGTCGGCCCGATCCTCGGCGCCTTCTTCGTCAACGGCGCGAAGAGCTATTTCACGGTCGCGTTCCCCGAGGTCTGGCTGTTCTTTCTGGGCCTGCTGTTCATCGGCGTGACGCTGTTCCTGCCGCAGGGTTTGATGGGCCTGTTCGCCAAGTTGCGTAGCCGGCAGGGTACGGCCGCCAAGGAGACGGCGCCGTGACGCCCGAGCTGCTCGAATCCGGCGCCCGGGCGCGCGCAGCGTACGAAGCACGCAAGGTCGCGGCGCCGCAGACCGGCGGCTTCGGCCGCCCGCTGGCCGGCCCCGAGCCGGTGTTCACGCAAGGCGTGGCGCTGTACGTCGAGGACCTGTGCGTCTCGTTCGACGGCTTCAAGGCCTTGAACGGGTTGTCGCTGACGGTGGACGTCGGCGAACTGCGCTGCATCATCGGCCCCAACGGTGCGGGCAAGACGACGATGATGGATTGCATCACCGGCAAGACCACGCCCGACAGCGGCCGGCTCTCGTTCGGCAGCAACATCGATCTGATGCGCCTGACCGAGCCGCAGATCGCGCAGAGTGGCATCGGGCGCAAGTTCCAGAAGCCCACCGTCTACGAACAGTTGAGCGTGTTCGAGAACCTCGAACTTTCGCTGAAGGCCGACCGCCGGGTGCGCGCCAACCTCGGTTCGAAGCTGTCTTCCGAGCAGCACGATCGGCTCGCCGAGCTGTTGACGCTGATCCACCTGGGCGGTGAAGTGCGGCGCACGGCGGGCCTGTTGAGCCATGGCCAGAAGCAGTGGCTGGAGATCGGGATGCTGCTGGCGCAGGATCCGAAACTGCTGCTGCTGGACGAACCCGTCGCCGGCATGACCGACGAAGAGACGGAGCGCACCGGCGAGCTGTTCCTGTCGCTCGAAGGCAAACACTCGCTGGTCGTCGTCGAGCACGACATGACCTTCGTCGACCAGTTGACGCAGGGCAAGCGCAAGGTCACGGTGCTGCACGAAGGACGCGTGCTGGCTGAAGGCAAGCTGGCGGACGTGCAGGCCAACGAGCAAGTCGTCGAGGTCTACCTTGGCAGATGAGCTGACCACGCCGCTGCTGAAGGTTGAAGCACTGAACCAGTACTACGGTGGCTCGCACATCCTGCGCAGCGTGGCGTTCGAGGCGAAGCTCGGTGAGGTCACGGTGGTGCTCGGTCGCAATGGCGTCGGCAAGACGACGCTGCTGAAAAGCCTGATGGGCGTGGTGCCGGTGAAGTCCGGCCAGGTCCAGCTGGCCGGCGCCGACGTCACCCGCGCCACGCCGTTCGAACGCGTCAAGCGCGGCATCGGCTACGTGCCGCAGGGGCGCGAAATCTTCGGTCGGCTGACGGTCGAGGAGAACCTGCGCATGGGCCTGGCCAGCCGCAGCGACAGCACGGCCATTCCGGCCGAACTGTTCGAGCTGTTCCCGGTGTTGTTGCAGATGAAGAACCGCCGTGGCGGGGACCTATCCGGCGGCCAGCAGCAGCAGCTCGCGATCGCGCGGGCACTGGCGGCAGGCCCGAAGCTGTTGATGCTCGACGAGCCGACGGAAGGCATCCAGCCCAGCATCATCAAGGACATCGGCCGCGTGATTCGACTGCTGGCTGACCGCGGCACGATGGCCATCGTGCTGGTCGAGCAGTTCTACGACTTCGCGGCTGAACTGGCCGACCGCTACCTGGTGATGGAGCGCGGCGAGGTCGTGATGCGGGGCCGAGGCGCCGACATGGGCGCCGATGGCGTGCGTGCCCGCATGTCGATCTGACCGCGCCCTGATAATCCACCCCGTGAAGCAGGCCAGACCGCCGCTGGTGCGATCAGGGAAACCTGGCACTGGAGGAAGGTCCGGACTGCACAGGGCACCGTAGCAGTTAACGACTGCCCACCGCGAGGTGAGGATCAGAGCAACAGAGACGAGCCGATTCAGTTCGGGTGAAACGGGCAATCTCTACGGGCAGCAACACCAAATAGGCCGGCATTGATGCGGCCCGCGGAGCCGGCGGGTAGGTGGCACCGAGCCGGGGGGTGACCCTCGGCCCAGATGAATGGCGGTCACGGCGGGGTTTCGCAAGAAGCACCGCTGCACAGAATCCGGCCTATCGGCCTGCTTCACACTTTTTCGGATTGGGCTTCATGCGGGCACCGTCAGCGTGTGCGCTGCGAGCCAACGCAAGCCACTGTCGGCGGGTGCCGGCGCAAGCTTCATCTCGAGCGCCGTTCGATCGTCAGCGCCCAGTTGCCGCCAGAGGAAATCGCGCGCATTGCCCGCATCGCCGGCGATGAACAACTGCGTCGTCAGTTCGCCAAAGCTGGCGTGCCGCAGCTTGACGTGGATGTGCGGCGTGCGGCCGGGGTAGGCCACCGGCTTGATGGTGCGAAAGCGCACTGCGCCGTCGGCCGCGCTCCTGCTCATGCCGAAGCCCTGGAAGCCTTCGTCGAAGCGGCCTGGCTGCATGCCGCCGCCCGGGTGGCGGTAGACCGCCATCGTGTCGCACTGCCAGATCTCGACCGCGGCGTTGTCGATGACCCGGCCATTGACGTCGGCCACCCTCCCGCTCAGGCCGAGCCCTTCGCCGCGCGCCTGCAGCACCTCGTTGCCACGTTGCACACGCGTCAGGTCGGCGTCCCAGTCGCTCCACTGCGCGCGCCAGGCGCCTGACGGGTAGAAGGGTCCGTCCGTCATCGGCGCCAGGGCGCGGCGTGACGAGGCCAGTGCAGGCAGGGCCAGGGCGGCTGCTGACGCCGCGGCAGCGCCGGCGACGGCGAAGACCAGGCTGCGGCGGGTGGTGGTGCGGGTGATGAAGGGGTCGTTCATGACGCATTGAAGCACCGCGCCGACCTGGACACTAGACTTGGTCGCCTTTCCCCTCACTGGCGCTCTGCCGCCGCTGCGCGCTGCTGCCACCGCAACGCCGCATGAACCCCGACGCCCAAACCCTCTGGCGCCATTCGCGCTGGTCGCTGGCCCTGTTGCTGGCCTGCCTGGGCATGCTCGGGCCGTTCTCGATCGACACCTACCTGCCCGCCTTCGACGGCATCATGAAGAGCCTGGGCGCGACGCCGCTGCAGATGCAGCAGACGCTGTCGAGCTACCTGTTCGGCTTCGCCGTGATGAACCTGTTCCACGGCGCGCTGTCGGACAGCCTGGGCCGGCGGCCTGTCATCCTGTTCGGCATTGCGCTGTTCACGCTGGCCTCGGTGGGCTGCGCGCTGTCGCAGACGATCGGCCAATTGATCTTCTTCCGCGCCCTGCAGGGCATGAGTGCCGGCGCTGGCATGGTGGTGTCGCGCGCCATCATCCGCGACATGTTCCCGCCGACCGACGCGCAGCGGGTGATGTCGCAGGTGACGATTTATTTCGGCATCGCACCAGCGGTGGCGCCGATGGTCGGCGGGCTGATCTTCGCGCACGCCGACTGGCACTTGATCTTCTGGTTCCTGGCCCTCGTCGGCGCGGCCTTGTTGCTGTTGATCGGCCGCATGCTGCCCGAAACACTGCACAGCACGCAGCGCCAGAGTTTCAACGTGCGCAACCTGATGGCCGGCTACTGGCAGATGGTGAAGAGCCCGCGCTTCATGGCACTGGTGCTGGCCAGCGGGGTGCCGTTCAACGGCATGTTCCTTTACGTGATGTCGGCGCCGACCTTCCTGGGCCAACACCTGAAGCTGGCGCCGACGCAGTTCTTCTGGTTCTTCATCCTTACCATCAGCGGGATCATGGGCGGCGCGTTCCTGTCGGGGCGGCTGGCCGGGCGCATCAAACCGCGGCATCAGATCCGGCACGGCTTCCTGATCATGTTCGTCTTCGCGCTCCTGAACGTGGGGCTGAACCTGGCCTTTGAGCCGCAGTGGTGGTGGGCGATGTTCCCAATCGCGCTGTTCGCTTTCGGCTGGAGCCTGATGGTGCCGGTGGTGACGCTGATGGTGCTGGACCTGGTGCCCGAGCGGCGCGGCATGGCGTCTTCCGTCCAGGCCTGCATCGGCGCGCTGGCCAACGCGGTGGCCGCGGGTGCGCTGGCACCGCTGGTGATGCATTCGCCGATCGCGCTGGCCGTGGCTTCGCTGGGGCTGATGAGTGTGGGGCTGGTGGCCTGGCTGGCGGTGAAGCCGCACCTGCCGCGGTAGGTGCACGGGGGCGGGCGCTGGTCCTCAAGGAAGGGCCCGGTGCTGCCGATAGCGTGGGCAAGCACCCGGCCCATCATGAAACACACGCTCACCTCGCTGTGCCTGGCGGCACTCACCCTGCCGGCCCTGGCCGCCGATGCCGACCCGATGGAGAAACTGCGCGAGCGGCTGGCCGAAAAGCTCTCGGCCGTGAAGACGAACACCACGGGCGACGGCGTGGGCCTGCGCGTGGCGGCAACGCCACCGGCCGCGCCGGCGGTGGCGTCGAACGGCAGTGCCAAGCGGGTGGCGCACACGCCGCCCGCTGGCCCCGCGGCGCCGAAGCGCGCGGCTGCCGCCGGCCATGGCGGGGCTGCGCACTGGAGCTACAGCGGCGAGGCCGGCCCGCAGACCTGGGGCGGCCTGAAGCCTGAGTTCTCGATGTGCAGCAGCGGCCAGCGCCAGAGCCCGATCGACATCCGCGAAGGCATCGCGGTCGACCTGGAGCCGGTGAAGTTCGACTACCAGGCGGGCAGCTTCGCCGTCGTCGACAACGGCCACACGGTGCAGGTCAATGTGGCGCCCGGCAACTCGATCGAGATCAGCGGAAAGCGCTTCGAGTTGAAGCAGTTCCACTTCCACCGCCCGAGCGAAGAGCGCATCGACGGGCGGCAGTTCGAGATGTCGGCGCACCTGGTGCATGCCGATGCCGAAGGACGGCTGGTGGTCGTCGGCGTGCTGCTGGCCAAAGGGCCGGTGCACCCGCTGGTGCAGTCGGTCTGGGCCAACCTGCCGCTGGAAAGGAACAGCGAGCAGCGCGCGCGGGTGATGCTGGATCCGGCCGCGTTGCTGCCGACGGATCGGCGCTACTTCACCTACATGGGATCGCTCACCACACCGCCCTGCAGCGAAGGCGTGCAATGGGTCGTGATGCGCAGCCCGGTGTCTGCGTCCCCCGAGCAGATCGATATCTTCTCGCGCCTGTACCCGATGAACGCACGCCCGCCGCAGAGCGCGGCGGGGCGGCGGATCATGCAGTCGAACTGATCGGCAAAGCCGGCGGCTGGGTCCTGCCGGCGTCCAATGTCCTGGACGAGGGCAGTAGTTCCTGCGCGGCGAGCGCATCCGCGGCAAGAATTTGGTGCAATGCGCCGATGGATCTGACCGTCAGCGTGTTGCTTGCCACCTTCATCCTGTCGGTGCTGGCCTTGTTCGTCTTTATCGCCAGCATGGCCAAGGGCCTGTTCGGCAGCGGTGGTGCTGCCGCGGTGCAGATCTTCGACGACGACGAGGTCGGCACGGTCGAGGACCCGGCGGCGACGAAAGCGCAGCGCGGCAACCTGCAAGAGGCCATGGACCCCAGCCACGCCCGCCACCAGCGCACCGCACAGGAAGTGGCAACGCGGCTGCGGGTCGACCAGAGCAGTTCCCTGGTCGTCGGCGTGTGCCTGACGCTGAGCGTGGTCTGGCTCGTGCTGGCCTCGCTGGCCGGGCTGGTGGCCTCGCTCAAGCTGCACCTGCCGGACTGGTTGATCGACCAGGCCTGGATCACCTTCGGCCGCATCCGCCCGATCCACCTGAACCTGGTCGCCTATGGCTGGTGTTCGATGGCCGGCATCGGCGTTGCGTTGTGGCTGATCCCGCGCCTGCTGAAGACCGAACTGGTGGGCGCCCGGTACGCGCTGCTGGGCGGGGCGCTGTGGACCGTGGGCGTGACGGCCGGCTCGGTGGCCATCGCGCTGGGCTATTCCGACGGGCTGGAATGGCTCGAGTACCCCTGGACGATCGACATCCTGCTCGTCATCGGCGGTGCCCTGGTCGGCCTCCCGCTGTGGCTGACGCTGCTGCAGCGCAAGGTGGCTCACCTGTACGTGTCGGTCTGGTATATCGCGGCCGGGCTGCTGTGGTTCCCGGTCCTGTTCCTGGTCGGCAACTGGCCGGGGCTGCACTTCGGCGTGCAGCAGGCCACCATGAACTGGTGGTTCGGCCACAACGTGCTGGGCCTGTGGTTCACGCCGCTCGGCCTGGCCGCGGCCTACTACTTCATCCCGAAAGTGCTGGGCAAGCCCATTCACTCGTACAACCTGTCGCTGCTGGGCTTCTGGTCGCTGGCCTTCTTCTACAGCCAGGTCGGCGGCCACCACCTGATCGGCGGGCCGGTGCCGAGCTGGCTGATCACGATCTCGATCGTGCAGAGCATGATGATGGTGGTGCCGGTGGTGGCGGTGGCCATCAACCAGCACCTGACCGTGCTGGGCAACTTCCGCGCCGTGCTGTATTCGCCCACACTGCGCTTCATCGTGCTGGGGGCCATGTTGTACACGGCGGCTTCGGTTCAGGGTTCGCTGCAAGCGCTGCGGGCGGTCAACACCGTCACCCACTTCACCCACTACACGGTGGCGCATGCGCACCTGGGGCTGTACGGCTTCTTCTCGATGGTGATGTTCGGTGCCATCTACTTCATCATGCCGCGCGTGATGAAGTGGGAATGGCCCTACCCGTGGATGATCTCGGCCCACTTCTGGCTGGTGGTGTGCGGCTTTGCCGTCTACTTCATCGGCCTGTCGTGGGGCGGCTGGTTCCAGGGCCTGGCGATGCTCGACAAGGACGTGCCCTTCATGGACAGCGTGCGCCTGACCATCCCGTATCTGCAGACGCGCTCGGTCGGCGGGGCACTGATGACGCTGGGCCATCTGGTCTTCGCGCTGCACTTCTTCATGATGGGCTGGAAGTTCGGGCCGCGCCGGCTGGGCGCGGCGCTGCTGGCAGCGCCCGGCGTGCCGGTGGCAGCGCAGCCGGCCCTGTCGCCGGCTGGCAGGAGCGCAGCATGAGCCTGGCAACCGGCAAGTACGAGATGGACGAACTGCGCCTGGTGGTGGGCGCGATGGTGATCCTGTCTTTGGCCACCGCGCTGCTGGTGGTGATGCCATACATGCTGCTGAAGGACCTGCCGCCGCCGCCCGGCCTGAAGCCCTACACCCCGGTCCAGTTGCAGGGGCGGCAGAGCTACATCGCCAACGGCTGCGTCTACTGCCATTCGCAGCAGCCGCGCGACATCGCGCAGGCGCCCGATGCGCTGCGCGGCTGGGGCCGTGCCAGCGTGGCTGCCGACTACGCCTATGACACCCCGCACCTGCTGGGCACGATGCGCACCGGCCCGGACCTGCTGAACATCGGCGCCCGCCAGCCCAGCCGCGACTGGCATCTCGGTCATCTGTATGCGCCGCGCGCCTACACGCCCGGCTCGATCATGCCCGGCTACCCCTACCTGTTCGAGGTGCGCCAGGGCCAGGCAAAGCCCGGCGAAGTGGTGGTGAACCTGCCGCCAGCCTTCGCCAAGCCCGGCCAGGTGGTGGTGGCCAAGCCCGAGGCGCTGGCCCTGGTCGACTACCTGGTGGGGCTGGACCGCACCTACCCGGCGCTGAAGCCGCTGCCTACTGCGACGGCGACTGCGACGGCGACGGCGACGGCGAAGGAGGCCCGCTGATGGACGGCCCCCCGCTGTCGCGCAAGCGCGAGATCGACGATTCGGCCACCCGGCGCGAGCTCGACGACCCCGACGAGAAGGTCCGCCCGCTGCCCTGGTTCTTCACCATGCTGCTGGGTGCAATGGGCATGTGGGGCGCGTTCTACATCGTCGCCACGCCTTCTGGCGAATCCTCGGCCTATGGCGACCAGCGCACCGTGGCCACGCTACGCCCGGCCGTGGTGGCCGCGGCTGCGGGCATCGACGGCAAGCAGCTCTTCGGCGCCAAGTGCGCGGCCTGCCACCAAGCCAGCGGCGCCGGCGTGGCCGGGGTGTTCCCGCCGCTGGTCGGCGCCGAATGGGTGCTGGGCGGCGAAAAGGTGCTGATCAGCATCCTGCTCCACGGCGTGCAGGGCGAGATCGAGGTCAAGGGCAACGTCTACAAGGGCGTGATGCCGGCCTTCGGGACCTTGTCCGACGACGAAATCGCCGCCGTGCTGAGCTACGTCCGCAGCGACTGGGGCAACCAGGCCGCAGCCATCACTGCTGCGGCGGTGAAGGCGCAACGCGAAGCCACCGAGAAGCAGCAGGGGCCGTATGCGGGCGGGGCAGCGCTGAAGGCACTCGGGCCGTGACATGACCCCTCCGGCCGACCCGCTGCGCGGCCTGGTTGCCACCTTCGCGACCAGCCTGGGAGCGCTGTTGTTGGCCCTCGCAGCGCTGTTCCATGCCACAGCGGGCGGCACCGCCTTCACGACCGAGACGCTGCGACGCAGTGCCGTCGCCCAGGCGCCAGTGGCCGTGCCCGACTATGTCGTGGTCGACGCACGCGGCCGGGTGCTGCCGCTGCGCGAACTGCTGGCAGCCGAAGGCAAGGTCTGGATCGTCGACTTCGTCTACACCCGCTGCACCACGCTGTGCCTGGCGCTGGGCACGGTGTTCCAGCAGTTGCAGGCGCAGATCGTGTCTGCCGGGCTGCAGGACCGGGTGGGCCTGCTGTCGATCAGCTTCGACCCGCTGCGCGACCAGGGCCCGGCGCTCGCCGACTACGCCCAGCGCATGCGCATGCAGCCCGGTGTGTGGCAGCTGGTCAGCCTGCGCGACGAGGCCGACCGGCGCCGCCTGTTGGACAGCTTCGGCATCATGGTCCTGCCGGCCCCGCTGGGCGAGTACGAACACAACGCAGCGCTGCACCTGGTCACGCCTTCAGGGCAGCTCGTGCAGATCCTGGGGCTGGGCGAAGCGGCCGAGGCCTTGGCGCTGGCGCAGGCGCTGGCGGCGCCTTGAAGCCGCAGTCGCTGTCGCTGGGCGCTGTCGCTGCGATCGTTGCGGCCCTGGCCCTGTCGCTGCCGCCAGGGCGGGCGCTGATCGAGCAGAGCATGGTCTGGCACATGCTGGTGCAGATGCCGCTGTTGGTGGTCGCCGGTTGGTGGGCCGCGGCGGCCTGGGCGCCGCGGCTGGGCGAACGCTTCAACCGTTATGGCCTGACCGGCTTCATGCTCGCGCAGTGCATCACCGCCTACTGGATGGTGCCGGCGCTGATCGACCGCGCCGTTGTGCTGCCGTGGGCTGATGCCGGCAAGCTGGCCAGCCTGTGGCTGGCCGGCGTGGCGCTGCGCCAGGGCTATGTGCAGGCGCCGTTGGCGGTGCAGTTGTTCTTCGCCGGCTACGGCCTGCCGATGCTGGCCTGGCTGGGCATCTACCTGGCCAGCACCGACCTGCGTCTGTGCAACGCCTACAGCCTGGAAAGCCAGCTGCGCGCCGGCCAGGGCCTGGTGCTGCTGGCCAGCGTGCTGGGCGCGGCCTGGGTGCTCAACCTGGGCCTGCGCCGGCGGGTTGAGGCCCCGCCAAGCCTGCACCGGTCGTAGACCGGCTTCACCCGGGCGCCGGCCTCACACGTCAACCGCTCGTCGGCTTGTTACCGCGGCCGAACAGCAGTGCCGGCCACAGCCACAGGCTGGCCACCCACAGCAGCACGCGCTGCACCGACAGCGGCCGAGTCTCGTGGCGCAGCACCTTGGCGAACAGTACACCGGCACCCACCACCACGTAGAGCAGCAGCGCCGAGTAGACGGCGACGCGGTGGCCGTAGCTTTCGCCGATCAGGTCCCCCACAAAAGCCCCTGCCAGCGCCGCCAGCAGCACCGAAAGCAGCAGTGCAACCGCCAGCCCGGCCAGGGCGTGGCGCAGCTTCCAAAGGGGGTCGTTGTCGAGCATCGGGGTGGGCTGGTACAGCCGTGTAACGAAGGCCAGTGCTCCGAGCTTCTCACAAAGCACTTGCAGCCCAAGTCGCAAGTTATTGTTTGAAAAGGACTTTACGCCGCTCGATTGGCCTAACTCGTTGATTCGCCTGCGTTTTTGCCCAGTGCTCGTTTGCGTTCGAGGTCGTCACGCTGTAAATTCCAACCCGGTGGAGATTTTCTGAAAAAAGTGGCCTTAAGTGGATCAGACGCTCTTTCTCGGTGGCCCGGTGATGACGATGGACATGAAGGGCCGACTGGCTGTTCCGTCCAGGCACATCCCTGCGCTGACCGAACTGTGCGCCGGGCGCCTGGTGATCTGCAAGCACGCCGACGGCTGCCTGTGGTTGTTTCCACAACCGGCCTGGGATCGCTTCGCCGCTACCGTGCACAGCTGGGCCAACGAGCTGGACGCCTGGCGCCGCTACTACCTGGGCAGCGCCAACCCGGTCGAGCTCGACAGCGGCGGCCGGCTGCTGGTGCCGCCCGAATTGCGCGAGTGGGCCCAGCTCGAACGCGAGGTGATCTTCATGGGCACCGGCGCGACCTTCGAGTTGTGGGACGCCGCCACCTACAAGGCGCGTGAGGTCTCGACCCGCGCCGCCGGCCGGCCCGAGGCCGTGCGCAGCGTGGTGGTGCGGTGAGCCGGAACAAGCCGGGGCCGAGCGCCGGGCCGCCCCAGACCGGAACTGGCCCGGATCCCCTTGGGGGATCGACCGCCGCTCATGGCGGGCGAGGGGCGCCAGGACACACGACAGTGCTGCTGACCGAAGCGGTCGAAGCGCTGGTGGCCAACGACGACGGCATCTACGTCGACGGCACCTTCGGCCGCGGCGGCCATTCGCGGGCGGTGCTCGCGCGGCTGTCTGCGAACGGCCGGCTGGTCGCTTTCGACAAGGACCCCGAAGCGCTGGCCGAAGCCGCGACGATCGACGACCCGCGGTTCGTCATCCGCCACGCCAGCTTCGCCGAGATGGCGGCCGAACTCGCCGCCATCGGCGTGATGCAGGTCGACGGCGTGCTGCTCGACCTGGGCGTCAGCAGCCCGCAGATCGACACCCCGGCGCGCGGCTTCAGCTTCCGCTTCGACGCGCCGCTGGACATGCGCATGGACACCACGCGCGGCGAAACGGCGGCCGACTTCCTGGCCCGCGCCACCACCCAAGACATCACCGACGTCATCCGCACCCATGGCGAAGAGCGGTTTGCTCACCCGATTGCAAAGGCGCTTGTCGCGGCGCGCGAAGCTGGTCAAGCCGTGCGCACGACTGCCGAGCTGGCCCGCATCGTGGCCAGCGTCATGCGCAAACGCGAGCCCGGCCAGGACCCGGCCACGCGCACCTTCCAGGCTCTTCGGATTCACGTCAACGCCGAACTCGAAGCGCTGGAACAAGGGCTGAACGCGGCGCTGGCGCTGCTGCGGCCGGCGGGGCGGCTCGTCGTGATCAGTTTTCATTCGCTCGAAGACCGCATCGTCAAGACCTTCATCGCGCGTGAAAGCAAGGCCGTCTACGACCGCCGCGCGCCGTTTGCGCCCGAGCAGCCGCTGCGCCTGACCGCGCTGGCGCGCATCAAGCCCGGCCCGACCGAAGTGGCCATCAACCCGCGTTCGCGCTCGGCTGTGATGCGCGTGGCCGAACGCACCGAGGTGGCGGCATGACCGCGAAATTGAACGTTGTGTTGCTGTTGGCCTTGCTCGTCAGCGCCCTGCTGCTCGTCAAGAGCAGCTACGAATCGCGCCGCCTGTTCGCCGCGCTCGACAAGGCGCGCGGCGAGCAGCGCCAGCTCGACATCCAGCACAAGCAGCTGGAAGCCGAACGCCAGGCCCAGGCCACCAACCTGCGCGTCGAGAAGGTGGCGCGCGAGCGTTTGAAGATGAGTGCGTCTCTGCCCACCGTCACCGAATCCGTGGTCGATCCGAAACCGAAGGCCGTGGCCCGATGAAGCCCTCAACCCCGCTGAAGACCAGCCAGGTCGCCGCCCGCGCCGCGGCCACCAGCGTGCGCAGCGTCAACTACGCCACCAGCCCGCTGCTGGCCAGCAAGACGCCGCCGTGGCGGTCCCGTTTCGCGCTGCTTCTGCTCGGCGGCGCCTTCCTGGTGCTGCTCGGCAAGGCGCTGTACGTGCAGGTGATTGCGGCCGACTTCTACCAGGCCGAAGGCCAGAAGCGCCACGTCGCCAAGCAGTCGCTGCCGGCCAGCCGCGGCCAGATCCTCGACCGCAACGGCGCTGTGCTGGCCACCAGCGTGGCGATGCCGACGGTGCAGGTGGACGTCCGCAGTTTCAAGGCCGACGTCGACAAGCGCAAGGCGCTGGCGCGGCTGGTCGGCATGAACCTGGCCGAGCTGGACGAGCGGCTCGAAGGCGCGACCGGCTCGGTCACGCTCAAGCGGCACGTCGACGAACCCGTGTGGCAGGCCATCCAGGCGCTGGCGATCAAGGGCGTGCCCGAGGTGCGCGAGTACCAGCGCCGCTACCCCGAGGGCGAATCGGCCGTGCACGTGGTCGGCTTCACCGACATCGAGAACGTCGGCAAGGAAGGCATCGAACGCCAGTTCCAGGACGTGCTCGAAGGTGTTCGCGGCCAGCGCACCGTGCTGCGCAACCGGCTCGGCCACGTCATCGACGACCTGGGCAACCAGCGCCTGGCGCACAACGGCCGCGACGTGCGTTTGTCGATCGACGCCAAGGTGCAGTTCTTCGCCTGGCAGCAGCTGCGCAAGGCGGCCGAAGCCAGCGGCGCGCGCGGCGGCAGCGTGGTGGTGCTTGACACGCTGACCGGCGAGTTGCTGGCGCTGGCCAACTACCCCAGCTCAAACCCCGGCGACCGCCGCCAACGCAGCGCCTCGGCGATGCAGAACCTGGCGCTGACCGAGCCTTTCGAGCCCGGCTCGACGATGAAGCCGTTCACCGTGGCGCTGGCGCTGGAGAACAAGCTCGTCACGCCCACTACCGTGATCGATACCGCACCCGGCTTCATCAAGGTCGAAGACCGCGTCATCAAGGACGTGCACGCCTACGGTCCGCTCACCGTGGCCCAGGTGGTGCAGAAAAGCAGCAACGTCGGCACCATCAAGCTGGCTCTGCAGATGCGGCCCAGCGAGCTGTGGAACTTGCAGGCGTCGCTGGGCCTGGGCAGCCGCCCGCGGCTGGACTTCCCGGTGGCCACCGCCGGCCGCCTGCCGCCGCACAAGAACTGGGGCCGGGTCGGGCTGGCCAGCGCCAGCTACGGCTACGGCATCAACGTCAGCCTGGTGCAGCTGGCGCGCGCCTACAGCGTTTTCGCGCGCGACGGCGAGCTGGTGCCGCTGTCGCTGCTGCAGCAGCCCGAGCCGGTCGCCGGCCAGCGTGTGTTCTCGGTCGAGACGGCGCGCCAGGTGCGCCAGATGCTCGGCCTGGTGGTGCAGGACGGCGGCACCGCGTTGCGTGCCGCTGCCACCGGCTATTCGGTCGGCGGCAAGACCGGCACCACGCGCCGCTACGACCAGCGCAAGCGCGGCTACAGCGACCAGCACGTCGCCACCTTCGTCGGCATTGCGCCGTTGTCCAGCCCGCGCATCGTGGTCGCGGTGATGCTGGATTCGCCGCGCGGCAAGTACTACGGCGGCGAGATCGCCGCACCGGTGTTCAGCCAGGTCGTGCAGCAGACGCTGCGGGTGATGAACGTGGCGCCGGACATCGAGGTCAAGCCGCAGACCAGCGGCAAGCCCGTCTTGGCGGAACCAGAGTCCATCTGAAGACATGGCTGCCCTGCACATGCTCAGCTCACCCGCGCAGGCCGGGGTGTGGCTGCGGGCGCGTGGCGTGAAGGGCCTGCGAGCCGACAGCCGCACGGTGCGCCCCGGCGATGCGTTCTTCGGCTGGCCGGGGCAGGGCAGCGATGGGCGGCGCTTCGTGGCCACGGCGTTGCAGGCGGGTGCGGCGGCTTGTCTGGTCGAGGCCGATGCGGCCGAAGACTTCGCCTTCGACGACCCGCGCATCGCCGCGCTGTCGGGCCTGAAGGCCGCGGCCGGCCGGATCGCCGACGACTACCTCGCCTCGCCGAGCCGCCAGTTGACGCTGGTGGCCGTCACCGGCACGAATGGCAAGACGAGCACGGCGTGGTGGGTGGCGCAGGCGCAGGCCGCGCTCGGCCGGCGCTGCGGCGTCATCGGCACCCTCGGCGTGGGCGAGCCGCCGCACGTGGTGTCGACCGGGCTGACGACACCGGACGCGCTGACGCTGCATGCCGCGCTGGCCGATTTCGTGGCCGACGGCGTGACGGCCTGCGCACTCGAGGCCTCGTCGATCGGCCTCGTCGAAGACCGCCTGACCGGCGCACACATCGACGTCGCGCTGTTCACCAACCTGACGCGCGACCATCTCGATTTCCACGGCGACATGGTGGCCTACGCCGCGGCCAAACGCACCTTGTTCGCGTGGCCCGGGCTGCGTGCGGCGGTGCTCAACATCGACGACGCGCAAGGCGCCTCGTGGGCCGCCGAGTTGCAGCCTGGTGCGCTCGATGTGTGGACCGTCTCGACCCGCGGGCCGGCCCGGCTGAGCGCGCCGGTTCTGCACTACGAGACCAGCGGCCTGGTCTTCGCTGTGCATGAAGGCCAGCAACAGGCCACCGTGCGCAGCACGCTGGTCGGCGACTACAACGCCAACAACCTGCTCGTCGTGATCGGCGCGTTGCGGGCGATGGGTGTGTCGCTGGCCGATGCGGCGCGCGCAGTCGGCACCGTCACGGCGGTGCCCGGCCGGTTGCAGCGCCTGCGCGGCGCCGGCATCGAGGTGGTGGTGGACTACGCGCACACGCCCGATGCGCTGGAGAAGGTGCTCGGCGCGCTGCGCCCCCTGGCCGCGTCGCGGGGCGGGCGTCTGGTTTGCGTGTTCGGCTGCGGCGGCGACCGCGACGCGACGAAGCGGCGGCTGATGGGCGCGATTGCCGAAAGCCAGGCCGATGGGGTGATCGTGACGAGCGACAACCCGCGCTGTGAAGCGCCCGCTTCGATCATCGAAGCCGTGCTCTCCGGCATGCGCATTGCGGCCCAGGCTACCGCCATCGAAGACCGCCGCGAAGCCATCGCCCACGCGATCCGTTCGGCGCGCGAGGGCGACGTGGTGCTGCTGGCCGGCAAGGGCCACGAGGACTACCAGGAGATCGCCGGCGTCAGGCGGCCGTTCTCCGACCTCGAAGAAGCGCAATGCGCATTGGCCGCGAGGGCCGCGGCATGATCACGATGGCTACCTTGTTGCAGGCCCAGGCGCTGGTGCCCGGCAGCACCCTGGTCGGCGACGGCCGTATCGCCTTTGCCCGCGTGCACAGCGACACGCGCACGCTGCGCGCGGGCGACCTGTTCGTCGCGCTGCGCGGCGAGCGCTACGACGCGCACGACTTCCTCACCCAGGCGCGTCACGCGGGGGCCGTGGCCGTGCTGGGCGAACGGGGCCTGTCGCCTGAAGTGCCGGGCATCCAGGTGGCGGACTCGATGCAGGGCCTTCTGATCCTGGCCACCGCATGGCGCGCGCAGTTCACGCTGCCGCTGATCGCGGTCACCGGCAGCAACGGCAAGACGACCGTGACGCAGATGCTCGCCGCGATCCTGCGCGCGTGGCTCGGTGACGCCGCATTGGCCACCGCGGGCAACCTCAACAACCACATCGGCGTGCCGTTGACGCTGTTGCGGCTGCGCCAGGACGACAAGCTCTGGCACCGGGCCGCCGTGGTCGAACTCGGCATGAACCACCCGGGCGAGATCGCACGGCTGGCGGCCATGACGAAGCCGACCATCGCGCTCATCAACAACGCCCAGCGCGAGCACCAGGAGTTCTTCAGCGGTGTCGAAGCCGTGGCGCGCGAGAACGGCGCCGTGATCGACACCCTGCCGAAAGGCGCCACACTGGTGCTGCCCGCGCTCGACGGCTGTCTGCCGCTGTGGCAGCGCCAGGCCCGCGAACAAGGCGTCGCACGCATCTGGACCTTCGGATTCACCGGCGCCGACATCACCGGCCGCGCCGAGTGGTTCGCCGACGCCGCGCGCTGGTCGCTCGACATCGCCACGCCGGCCGGCCGCATCGGCACCACGCTGGCGCTGGCGGGCCGGCATAACGTACTGAACGCACTGGCAGCAGCCGCCTGCGCGCTGGCTGCCGGCGCGCCGACCGGCGCCGTTGCCGACGGGTTGGCGCGCTTCGAAGCCGTGGCCGGGCGCTCGATGCCGCTGCGCATCACGCTCAAGGGCCAGCGTGCCACCCTCATCGACGACAGCTACAACGCCAACCCCGACTCGGTGCGCGCCGCTGTCGACGTGCTGGCCGCGCTGCCCGGGCCGCGCTGGCTGCTGCTGGGCGACATGGGCGAAGTCGGCACGCAGGGCCCGGCCTTCCATGCCGAGGTCGGCGCCTTTGCGCGCGCCCGCGGCATCGAACACATCTGGACCGCCGGGCCGCTGAGCACGCACACCCGCGGGCATCGCCACTTCGACAGCACCGGCGCGCTGGTGGCTGCCGTCGCCGCGGCGTCCGCCGACACACCGGCGGCGAAGTCGGTGCTGGTCAAGGGCTCGCGCTTCATGAAGATGGAACAGGCCGTGCGCGCCTTGCAGAAAGAAGGCGGCTGATGCTGCTCGGCCTGACCCAGTACCTGCTCGGTCTGTATCCCGAAGAGCTCGGCTTCCTGCGCGTCTTCCAGTACCTGACCTTCCGCGCCGTGCTGGCCGCGATGACCGCGCTGCTGATCGGGCTGGCGTTCGGCCCGTGGGTCATCCGCCGCCTGACCGAAATGAAGATCGGCCAGCCGATCCGGGAGTACGGCGTGCAGGCGCACATGGAAAAGCGCGGCACGCCGACGATGGGCGGTGTGCTGGTGCTGATCGGCATCGGCGTCAGCACGCTGTTGTGGTTCGACTGGACCAACCGCTTCGTCTGGGTGGTGATGCTCGTCACCTTCGGCTTCGGCGCCATCGGTTGGGTCGACGACTACCGCAAGGTCGTGCGCAAGGACCCGGAGGGCATGCGCTCGCGCGAGAAGTTCTTCTGGCAGACGCTGATCGGGTTGGTGGCCGCGCTGTACCTGGCCTTCAGCGTGGCCGAGACCAGCAACCTGCGCGTGCTGGAGCTCTTCATCCGCTGGGTCACCAGCGGCTTCAGCAACGAACTGCCGCCGCGCGCCGACCTGATGGTGCCGTTCTTCAAGACCGTGAGCTACCCGCTCGGTGTCTTCGGCTTCATCTTCATGACCTGGTTCGTCATCGTCGGTGCCAGCAACGCGGTCAACTTCACCGACGGGCTGGATGGTCTGGCGATCATGCCGATCGTGATGGTGGGCAGCGCGCTCGGCGTCTTCGCCTACGTCGTCGGCAACGTCAACTTCAGCAAGTACCTGCTGTTCCCGTACATCCCCGGTGCGGGGGAGTTGCTGGTGTTCTGTGCGGCCATGGCCGGCGCCGGGCTGGCCTTCCTCTGGTTCAACGCCAACCCGGCGCAGGTGTTCATGGGCGACGTCGGCGCGCTGTCGCTGGGCGGTGCCCTGGGCACCATCGCCGTCATCACGCGGCAGGAGATCGTGCTCGGCATCATGGGTGGCATCTTCGTCGCCGAGATGCTGTCGGTGATGCTGCAGGTGAGCTGGTTCAAGTACACCAAGCGGCGCTACGGCGAGGGGCGGCGCATCTTCCTGATGGCGCCGCTGCACCACCACTTCGAGAAGAAGGGCTGGACCGAAACGCAGGTCGTGGTGCGCTTCTGGATCATCACGATGCTGCTGTGCCTGGTCGGGCTGGCGAGCTTGAAGCTGCGATGAAGATGACCCCAACGCTCACTTCGTTCGCTGCCCCCCGAGGCGGCGCGCGGCCCGCTTGGGGCGGCCCGGCGCTGGCCGCGAGCGCATCATGAACTTCTTGGGCGCGCTTCCGGTGTTGGTGCTGGGCCTGGGCGACAGCGGCCTGGCCATGGTGCGCTGGTGCGTGCGCCACGGCGCGGCCGTGTCGGTGTGGGACAGCCGCGAAATGCCGCCGCAGGCCGAAACGCTGGCGCGCGAGTTTCCGAACGTGGCGCTGTCGAACGCGCTGCCTTCGCTCGACGCATTCCGCCTCGTGCTCAAGAGCCCCGGGCTCTCGCCGCACGACCCACGTGTCGCCCCCCTGCTGCAAGCCGCACGCGACAGCGGCATGGCCTTGCTCGGCGAGATCGATCTGTTCGGCCACGCCTTGCACGACCTGCACCGAGCGCAGGCCTACGCGCCCAAGCTCATCGCCATCACCGGCACCAACGGCAAGACGACGACGACGGCGATGACGGCCGCGCTGGTCGAACGCTGCGGCCGGTCAGTGGCCAGCGCCGGCAACATAGGGCCGACGATGCTGGACACGCTGGCCGCGGCGCTGGATGCCGGCACGCTGCCAGAGGTGTGGGTGCTGGAGCTGTCGAGCTTCCAGCTGGTAGGGGGCGGCTTCGGCTTGAACGCCGGCGCGCATTTCGCGCCCGATGCCGCGGTGGTGTTGAACCTGAGCCAGGACCATCTCGATTGGCACGGTTCGATGCGCGACTACGCTGCCGCCAAGGCGCGCCTGTATGCGGCGCTGTCAATCCAAGGCACGATGGTGCTCAACCGCGACGACGTGCAGACGATGGCGATGCAGCCGGTGTTGGCGCCGCCCGCCAAGGGCAGCAAGGGAAGCAGAGCCAAGCCGGTCGAACGCCCGACCCTGCATTTCGGCCTGGGCGCACCGCAGCGCGCCGGCGACTTCGGCCTCGTCCAGGAAGGCGGCATGGCCTGGCTGGTGCGCGCGCTGCCGTCGGAAGAGCCCACCCAGCGCCGCAAGCCGCGCGCCGACAGCGGCAGCGACAGCAGCAACGAAGTCGAAGCGCTGCACCTGCAACGCCTGATGCCCGCCGACGCGCTGCGCGTGCGCGGCCGGCACAACGCCGCCAATGCACTGGCGGCGCTGGCGCTGGCCACCGCCATCGGCATGCCGTTGGCGCCGATGCTGCACGGCCTGCGCGAATACGCGGGCGAGCCGCACCGCGTGCAGTCGGTCGCCACCGTCGACGGGATCGAAGCCTTCGACGACAGCAAGGGCACCAACGTCGGCGCCACCGTCGCTGCGCTGGAAGGCCTGGGTGCCGACAAGGCGCCGGGCAAGCTGGTCGTCATCCTCGGCGGCGACGGCAAGGGCCAGGACTTCGCGCCGCTGGCCGCACCGCTGCAGCGCCACGCCCGCGCGGTGGCGCTCATCGGCCGCGACGCGGCGCTGATCGAGGCCACGATTGCGGGTGTGCCGCGGCAGCGCTTCGACACCCTGCCCGAAGCCGTGGCCTGGTGCTTCGAGCAGGCGTTAGCTGGCGACGCGGTGCTGCTCAGCCCAGCCTGCGCCAGCCTGGACATGTTCCGCAACTACGCCCACCGCGCCGAGGTCTTCGTCCAGGCGGTGCAGGCGCTGGCCGCCGAGCGCGGGGTGGTTGCATGAGCCCGACGGGCCGTCCCGAGGGCGAATACCGGCGTGCGCAGCACGAAGGTACTCTGGTGAACGTCGCCACCATCACCTCGTCGCAGTGGGAACGCCTGAAGGCGTGGCTGTCTTCGGGCCGCGATGAAACAGGTAGCGGCCCGCTGCCGGTGCGCGACCACATCGACATGGGCGGCCCGCGTGCCGTGCGCCTGCTGGCCTTCGACCAGACGCTGGTGGCTGTCGTCGGCGTGCTGCTGGCGCTCGGCCTGGTGATGGTCTATTCGACGACCGTGGCCCTGCCCGAAGACAAGGACTTTGCGCGTTTTGCGCAGACGCACTGGATCGTGCGCCATCTGGTCGGGCTGGCGGTCGGGCTGGTGGCCGCACTGATCACGCTGCGCGTGCCGATGACGGTGTGGGAGAAGTACGCACCGTGGGTCTTCGTGCTGGCGCTGGTGCTGCTGGTGGTGGTGCTGATCCCCGGCATCGGCATCGTCGCCAACAAGTCGCGCCGCTGGTTGCCGGCCGGGCCGATGCAGTTCCAGCCGGGCGAACTGGCCAAGCTCGCGATCGCGATGTACGCCGCCAACTACATGGTGAGGCGGATGGACGCACGCGAACAGTTCTTCCGTGCCGTCACGCCGATGGTGGTGGCGGTGGCGGTGGCCGGCAGCCTGCTGCTGCGCCAGCCCGACATGGGCACCTTCATCGTCATCGCCACGATCGCGATGGGCGTGCTGTTCCTTGGTGGCGTCAACGCCCGCATGTTCTTCCTGATCGCGACGGTGATCATCGCCACCTTCGCGCTGCTGATCGCCTTCGACGACCTGCGGCGTGAACGCATCTTCGCCTTCCTCGACCCCTGGAACCCGAAGTACGTGCAGGGCAAGGCGTATCAGCTGACGCATTCGTTGATCGCGCTCGGCCGCGGCGAATGGTTCGGCACCGGGCTCGGCTCCAGCGTTGAGAAGCTGCACTACCTGCCCGAAGCGCACACCGATTTCATGCTGGCCGTGATCGGCGAAGAGCTGGGCTTCGTCGGCGTGGCGGCGGTGATCGTGCTGTTCTTCTGGCTGGTGCGGCGCATCTTCGTCATCGGCCGGCAGGCGGTGGCGCTGGACCGGGTGTTCGCCGGTCTGCTGGCGCAGGGCGTGGGCATCTGGTTGGGCGCGCAGGGCTTCATCAACATGGGCGTGAACCTGGGCGTGCTGCCGACCAAAGGCCTCACGCTGCCGCTGATGAGCTACGGCGGCTCGGCGATCCTGGTCACGCTGATCGCGTTGGCGATGGTGGTGCGGGTGGACGTGGAAAACCGAGCCCTCATGCGCGGGGGGCGTTCGTGATGCCGCACCTGGTCGTCATGGCCGCGGGCACCGGTGGGCACGTGATGCCGGGCCTGGCCGTTGCGCGCGAGATGCAGGGCCGCGGCTGGAGCGTCAGCTGGCTCGGCACCACGCACGGCATGGAGAACCAGCTCGTGCCGCCCGCGGGCCTGCCGATGGACAACATCAGCTTCAGCGGCCTGCGCGGCAAAGGCGCGCTGCATGCGCTGACGGGCGGGCTGCGTCTGCTGAAAGCCTTCTGGGATTGCCTCTCGATCCTGCGCCGCCGGGGTGCCGACGTGGTGCTGGGCATGGGCGGTTATGTCTGCTTCCCCGGCGGGATGATGGCCGCGCTGCTGAACAAGCCGCTGGTGCTGGTGAATGCCGATGCGGCGTTGTTGCTCAGCACCCAGTCGCTGCTGCCGGTGGCCGACCGGGTGGCCTTCGGCTTCGATGGCAAGGCGGCGTCGTCGACTAAAAAGTCCATCGTCACCGGCAACCCGGTGCGTGCCGAGATCGAAGCCATTGCCCCGCCGTCGGAGCGTTTCGCCGGCCGCAGCGGGCCGCTTCGGCTGTTGGTCGTCGGCGGCAGCCTGGGCGCGCAGGCGCTCAACGGCACGCTGCCGCAGGCGCTGGCGCTGCTGCACAAGAACGACCGTCCGCGCGTCATCCACCAGGCCGGCGCTGCACATGCCGACGCGGTGCGCGCGTCGTACGCGCAGGCGGGCGTGCTGGCCGAAGTGCTGCCCTTCATCGACGACATGGCGCATCGGCTGGCGGATTGCGACGTCATGGTCTGCCGCGCGGGTGCCGTCACCGTCAGCGAGTTGTGCGCAGCCGGTGTGCCGGCGATCCTGGTGCCGCTGGTCGTCAGCACCACCGCGCACCAGCGCGACAACGCCGAGTGGCTGGCCCGGCAGGGCGCCGCGCGCCACCTGCCGCAGAGCGAGTTGTCGCCGCAGCGGCTGGCTGACGAGTTGCGAGGCTTGTCGCGCGCGATCCTGCTGACCATGGCCGAGAAGGCGCGGGCCAACGCCAAGCCGAAAGCCGCCGCGCGGGTGGCCGACGAGATCGCCTTGTTGGCGGCGAACGCGGCGCGATGAAACACGCCGTCAAGCACATCCACTTCGTCGGCGTCGGCGGCTCGGGCATGAGCGGCATCGCCGAGATCCTGCACAACCTGGGCTACAAAGTGAGTGGCAGCGACCAGCAGGCCAGCCCCACCACGCGGCGGCTGGCCGAGATGGGCCTGACCATCTTCCACGGGCACAACGGCGCGCAGATCGAAGGCGCGCAGGCGGTGGTCACGTCCACCGCCGTCAAGGCCGACAACCCCGAACTGGTCGCCGCGCGCGCACAGCGCATTCCGGTCGTGCCGCGGGCGCTGCTGCTGGCCGAGTTGATGCGGCTGAAGCAGGGCATAGCCATCTCTGGCACGCATGGCAAGACGACCACGACCTCGCTGGTGGCCAGCGTGCTGGCCGAAGCGGGGGTGGACCCGACTTTCGTGATCGGCGGCAGGCTGGAGTCGGCCGGCACGAACTCGCGCCTCGGTGCCGGTGATTTCATCGTCGCCGAAGCCGACGAGAGCGACGCGTCGTTCCTGCACCTCAGCCCCGTCATCAGCGTCGTCACCAACATCGACGCCGACCACATGGAAACCTACGGGCACGACCTGTCGCGCCTGTTCGACGCCTTCGTCGAGTTCGTGCACCGCCTGCCGTTCTACGGCCGCGCAGTGCTGTGCAGCGACGACGCGGGCGTGCGCGCCATCATCGGCCAGCTCCAGCGGCCGCTGTTGACCTACGGCCTGGGCGACGACGCCGACGTGCGCGCCGTGAACGTCGTCGCTCTGCCTGGTGGCCAGATGCAGTTCATCGCACTGCGCCGCACGGGCCAGCCGCGTTCACGGCTGCTGCCCGATCTGCCGATCACGCTGAACCTGGCCGGCGAGCACAACGTGCGCAACGCGCTGGCCGCCATCGGGGTGGCGATGGAACTCGGGCTGGCCGACGACGCGGTGCAGCGCGCGCTGCAACAGTTCGCCGGTGTCGGCCGCCGTTTCGAGCGGCACGGCGAGTTCACCTGCCGTGAAGCCAGCGGCAACGGCGGTGGCCACTTCACGCTGGTCGACGACTACGGCCACCACCCGGTCGAGATGGCGGCGGTGCTGTCGGCTGCGCGCGGTGCTTTCCCCGGCCGCCGCCTGCTGCTGGCTTTCCAGCCCCACCGCTACAGCCGCACACGCGACTGCTTCGATGATTTCGTACGCGTGCTCGGCGGGTTCGACGCGGTGCTGCTGACCGAGGTCTACCCCGCGGGCGAAGCGCCGATCGCGGGTGCCGACGGCCGCGCGCTCGCCGCGGCCATGAAGGCTGCCGGCAGCGCCGAGCCGCTGTTCGTACCCGATGTGCATGCGCTGGCCCAGGCCATCGCCGCCACCGCGCACCCGGGCGACGTCGTCATCACGATGGGCGCCGGCAGCATCGGCCAGGTGCCGCGCGCGGTGCGCGAACTGGCAGGAGCCACCGCATGACGACGGCGGGCATCCAGGGTCTGGGCAAGGTCGCCGTGTTGATGGGCGGCGACAGCGCCGAGCGCGCGGTATCGCTGATGAGCGGCACTGGCGTGCTCGAAGCGCTGCGCTCGCTGGGTGTCGATGCGCACGCCTTCGACCCGGCAGACCGTGGCCTGCACGAACTGAAGCGCGACGGCTTCACCCGCGCCTTCGTCGCGCTGCACGGGCGCCACGGCGAAGACGGCACCGTGCAAGGCGCGCTCGAGCTGCTCGGCATCCCGTACACCGGCTCGGGCGTGATGGCCAGCGCGGTGGCGATGGACAAGGTGATGACCAAACGCGTCTGGGCGGCCGACGGCCTGCCGACACCGCGCTGGGCCTGGTTGTCGCCGCAGCATCAAAGCCGGGAAGACGTGGTCGCGGTGCCCGATCAACTCGGCCTGCCGCTGATCGTGAAGCCACCGCGCGAAGGCTCCTCGATCGGCGTCACCAAGGTGCTCGGCTACTCGCAGATGCATGCCGCCGTCGAGCTGGCCGCGCGGTACGACGCCGATGTGCTGTGTGAAGCGTTCATCGACGGCATCGAACTGACCTGCCCGGTGCTGGGTCAGGGCGCCGATGCGCGCGCGCTGCCCGTGGTGCGCATCGACGCGCCGGACGGCAACTACGACTTCGAGCACAAGTACTTCAGCGAAGACACCGGCTACCGCTGCCCGAGCGGCCTGCCGCTTGAAGTCGACGCCGAGGTGCAGCGCCTGACGCTGGCGGCCTACCGCTCGCTGGGCTGCCGCGGCTGGGGTCGTGCCGACCTGATGCAGCGCGCCAGCGACGGCGCGCTGTTCCTGCTGGAGATGAACACCAGCCCCGGCATGACCGGTCATTCGCTGGTGCCGATGTCGGCACGCGCCGCGGGCATCGACTACCCGGCGCTGTGCCTGCATCTGCTGCAAGCTGCCGCGCTCGACGCGGACCGGCGCTGAGTCACCTCAAGACCTAACGTCGCAAAAACACGCATGGCCCGCAAGTCTGTCGCCAACGCCGCCACCGCACCCCTGGTTGCCCCCGTGCTGCCGGTGGACGTGCGTCTGATGCAGTGGCTGGCGACGGGCCTGTTCGTCGTCGTCGCGCTCGGTCTGGTGGCTGCGGGCTGGCTGTGGCTGCAACGCACGCCGCTGCTGCCGATTCGCGGCATCCAGCTCGAAGGCGAGCTCACCCGCAACAGCGCCGCCGCTGTGCGGGCCAGCGTGCTGCCGCTGCTGGAGGGCAACTTCATCGGCATCGACCTGCCGGCCAGCCGCGCCGCCTTCGAGACCCTGCCGTGGGTGCGCCATGCCGTCGTGCGCCGTGTCTGGCCCGACAAGCTGGCGGTGACGCTCGAAGAGCACCGCGCCGCCGCGCTGTGGGAAGGCGAGAACGAGGACGCAGCGATCGACCGGCTGGTCAACGACCGCGGCGAGGTCTTCGAAGCCAGCGCGCTCGACGTGGAACCCGAGCGCCTGCCGCGTTTCAGCGGCCCCGACGGCAGCGCCGTGTCGATGCTGGCGCTGTACCGCCGCGTCCAGCCGGCCTTCGACAAGCTGGAGTGGAAGGTCGAACGCTTGCAGCTCAGCGGCCGCGGCTCGTGGCGGGCCGAGCTGGATACCGGCGCGGTCATCGAACTCGGCCGCGGCAGCGAGGACGAGGTGGCCGCGCGCTGCGAACGTTTTGCGCGCACGGTGATGGACGCACCGGTGGTCAAGCGCTACCGCCAGCCGCTGGAGTACGCCGACCTGCGCCACCGCGACGGCTACGCGCTGCGGCTGCGCGGCGTGACGACCACCGCCGCCGCGACCATGAACAAAACAAACTGAGGCGGGAGCACACACACATGCCCAAGGAATACAAGGACATGGTCTTCGGCCTGGACATCGGCACCGCCAAGGTGATGGTGGTCGCGGCCGAGGTGATGGACAACGGCGAATTGCGTGTTGCGGGCCTGGGCGTGGCCGCCACGCATGGTCTGAAGCGCGGCGTGGTCGTCAACATCGACGCTACCGTGCAAAGCATCCAGCAGGCGCTGAAAGAGGCCGAGATGATGGCCGCCTGCAAGATCGAACGTGTCTACACCGGCATCACCGGCAGCCATATCCGCGGCCAGAACTCGACCGGCATGGTCATCGTGCGCGACAACCGCGAGGTCACGCCGCACGACGTGGCGCGGGTGGTCGAAACCGCCAAGGCCATCAACATCCCCAACGACCAGCGGCTGCTGCTGGTGGAGCCGCAGGAATTCATCATCGACGGGCACGAGGTGAAGGAGCCGATCGGGATGAGCGGCTCGCGGCTCGAGGTGAAGGTGCACATCGTGACCGGCGCGCAGAGCGCGGCCGAGAACATCCTGAAGTGCGTGCGGCGCTGCGGGCTGGAGGTCGAACGCCTGGTGCTGAACCCGAGCGCCAGTGCGGCCGGCACCGTCACCGAAGACGAAAAGATGCTCGGCGTGGCGGTGGTCGACATCGGCGCCGGCACCACCGATGTGCAGATCTACACCGACGGCAGCGTGCGCCACACGGCAGTGATTCCGATTGCCGGCGACCTGATCACCAGCGACATCGCGATGGCGCTGCGCACGCCGACGAAAGACGCCGAAGAGATCAAGGTCGAACACGGCTATGCGAAGCAGCTGCTGGCCGACCCGCAGGAGCAGGTCGAGGTGCCCGGCCTGGGCGACCGCGCGCCGCGGATGTTGTCGCGGCAGGCGCTGGCCGGCGTGATCGAGCCGCGGGTCGAAGAGATCTTCTCGCTGGTGCAGCAGGTCATCCGCGACAGCGGCTTCGAAGAGCTGCTGTCCAGCGGCATCGTGCTCACCGGCGGCAGCGCGGTGATGCCGGGCATGGTCGAGCTCGGCGAGGACATCTTCCTCAAGCCCGTGCGCAAAGGGCTGCCGACCTACAACGGCCCACTGTTCGACATGGTGGCCAACCCCCGCAGCGCCACCGTGATGGGGCTGCTGGAAGAAGCACGCATGGCGCGCGCGCGCGGCCACAAGGCCGCGGCGCAAGCCGGTTCTGTGAAGACCTTCGTCGGCAAGGCGAAGGATTGGTTTCTTGGCAACTTCTGAAGGGACTCATGAGCGATACGAAGTCCCGGTTCATCAAGCCCAGAAGGCAACGAGGGTTTCCCGAGTGCCTTTTGCTCCCCTCGGGGGGCGGGCGCCGCTTGCGGCGACCTTGGGGCTCTATCTAGGCAACTGCAACTCACCAGGTAAGGAGGCTCCCATGCCCATCGAAATGATCGAAGAATTCGACCAAGGCACGCAGATCAAGGTGATCGGTGTCGGCGGCGGCGGCGGCAACGCTGTCGAACACATGATCAACCAAGGCGTGCAAGGCGTGGAGTTCATCTGCGCCAACACCGACGCGCAGGCGCTCAACCGCAGCGCTGCGGGCGCGCTGGTGCAGCTGGGCGGCACGGGCCTGGGCGCAGGCAGCAAACCCGAGGTCGGTCGCAGCGCCGCCGAGGACGCGGTGGACCGCATCAAGGCCGCCATCAGCGGCGCGCACATGCTGTTCATCACCGCCGGCATGGGCGGTGGCACCGGCACGGGTGCTGCGCCGGTGATCGCGCGCGCCGCGAAAGAGATGGGCATCCTGACGGTGGGTGTCGTCACCAAGCCCTTCGAGTTCGAAGGCAAGCGCCGCGGCAAGCAGGCCGACGACGGCGTGGCGGAGCTGGAAGCCAACGTCGACAGCCTGATCGTGGTGCTGAACGAGAAGCTGCTCGAAGTGATGGGTGACGACGTCACGCAGGAGCAGGCCTTCGCGCATGCCAACGACGTGCTGAAGAACGCCGTCGGCGGCATCAGCGACATCATCCATATCCCCGGCCTCGTCAACGTCGACTTCGAAGACGTGAAGACGGTGATGAGCGAGCCCGGCAAGGCGATGATGGGCACGGCTGTGGCCAGCGGGCCTGACCGCGCGACTAAGGCGGCGGACCTGGCTGTCGCCTGCCCGCTGCTCGAAGGCATCGACCTGAGCGGCGCCAAGGGCGTGCTGGTGCTGATCGCCGCCAACAAGGCGACCTTCAAGCTCAGCGAAAGCCGCAACGCGATGAACACCATCCGCCGTTACGCCGCCGACGATGCGCACGTGATCTATGGCACCGCCTATGACGAAAGCCTGGGCGACCAGCTGCGCGTGACGGTGATTGCCACCGGTCTGTCGAAGGTCAACTCGCGGCGCGGCGCTGGTGACGGGACGCGCGGCCCGGCGACGCCGCCGCTGAGCGTGGTCAGCCCGCCGCAACACCGTGAAGCGCAGACTGTGCAAGGCCTGCGCACTGGCACCGACAACCTGCCGATCCTGAACCAGGTCGCGCAGCCGGCGGTACACGGCAGCCACGGCGGCACGGGCGCCACGATGCAGACATCGGGTGCGGCCCATGCGCCGCAGAACTACGACGGCATGAACACCCCGAGCGTGTGGCGCAGCGCGCGTTCGCAAGCCGCGGCGAAGGTCGATGCGCTGCAGAACAGCGGGGTCGACGAGATCGAGATTCCGGCGTTCCTGAGGAAGCAGGCGGATTGAAGGGCAGATTGGTCGTGGACTGAGCAGACAGGGGCGCTTCGACGCCCTTGTTCGTTGTCGGAGCCACCGCGAAACGGGTGTAGCTTGGACAAGCCTAAACAGGTCCTGTCGCCGGCCACAGGCAGCTTCATGGCATCTATTTGCCAGAGTGCCAGTGGGCCGGCTTGAAGACTAGAGCCGCAACCGATCTGGTCGCCTGGAGAGATTGTCGATTTCCATAGCGAGACCTGACTCCTACCTGGCACCAAGGCAAACGCCCGCCCCTCCTTGCCGCGCCACAACCACTGATCACGTGCCGCTTGCGCGTTGGGCGGCAGAGAGGGCGGAGCTGGTCGTTCCTGGCGCCGAAAGCCCTAGACGACTGCGTTCCTGCGGCGCGTCCACGCGGCCAGACCGGCCACACCGGCCAGCATCAGCGCCCAGCTCTCGGGCTCCGGGACGATCGCGGCCACGCCCAGGTCAGGATGGTCGGTGAAGAAGCCGTCCATGCCTAACGCCACGAAGGCCTGGATCTGTCCGGCCATGTTGCCGAAGGCGGCGGGGTCCGCACCGCTGTCGAACTCGTTGGGCAGGAAGATGTTCTCGGCCCGGAAGGTCCAGCCGTGAACCTCCAACCCCTTGGCGTGCGCTCGCGCGACCAGATTGGTCGGCGTGCCCAGCACGCCGCCAGCCAAAGGAATCATCAGGTTGGTGTTGGCGCCAATGCCCTGTGCATAGCCTTCGATGAAGGCAAGCCCGGCGTCGGTGGCCAGGTCGGCGTAGGTGCGTGTGTCGCCGCTGACCGTGAAGTCGTAGGGCCGGCCGCTGGCGTTGAGCAACTGCGCGACACGGATGTTGGTCAGCCCGCCGATGTACTGCAAGTTCGAGACCTCGAACGACTGGATGTACACCGGGGCGTTGGCGCTGTTGCCGTAGTTGTCGTGCAGGATCTGCAGCAGCCGGTCTTCCATGCGCACCAGGCCGTTGGCCTGGGTGTGGGCTGCGGTGAAGGTGGGGTGCTTGGTTTCGGGGTAGATGCCGATCGGGCGCCCGAGCTCGACGCTGCGCGTCTTGGCCAGATCGATCACTTCCTGCAAGGTCGGGATCGGGTACTGGTTGTTGTAGGCGTTGTTGCCGGTACGCAAGTCGCGCAGCCGTTCTTGGGTGAGTACGTTGGCGCGCAACTCGGCGGCCGTGAAGTCCTCGGCCCACCAGCCGCCGACCTGCACGCCGTCGAGCGTCTTCACCGTCAGGCGGCCGGCGTACTGCGGCAGTTCCCAGACGTTGGTGCTGGTGTCGGTGCGGTTCAGTTCGGGCACGCCGTTGACGTATTTGATCGTGCCGTTGGCGTTCAGGTTGACGCGCGCCAGCATCGGCTCGTGGCGGGCAATCAGCACGCCGTCTTTCGTCATCACCAGATCGGGCTCGATGTAATTGGCGCCCATCGAGATCGCCAGGTCGTAAGCCGCCAGGGTGTGTTCGGGGCGGTAGCCCGACGCACCCCGGTGGCCGATGACCAGTGGCGCGGCGCCGTAAAGCGTCCCGGCGGCCTGAGCCGGCGCGGCAGGGATCAACAGGGCGGAACAGACCAGCGCCGCGGCGCTGAGGACGAACGAAGGTTGTTGCATGGGGACTACTCCTGAGTGTGTTCGGTGGTGTGGCGTCGAAGGCACGGGCGGGCGCCGCGCCTCGCCCGCATCAACTTTGACGTTACGGCCGGCCCGTGACTCGATGGAGACAGTCCGCGGCACGGGATGCCCCCAGCCATTGCCGAGCCGTTGCCGCAGTTCGATAGTCGAGCGGCAGCTCTGCGGCGGCTGATGCGCGGCAGCGCATGTCGGGAGAGGGTCGAAGCGGATGCTGCCGGCCGTCCGCTTCAGCTGCCTGGGTCTCAAACCCTAAGCGGGAGCGCGTGTGGAGAATCGGCCCATGCCGACAACCGGGCACGGGCCTTCCACGGCCACAAGCACTGCCCCCGCGCCGATCCACCGGCGCCGGTGGCTGCATCAACTGCCGCGCCGCGGTGCGGCTTGGCTGGCAGCGGCCACGCTGCTGGTGCTGCTGGGTGCGGCTGCCATCGTGCGCTGGGACATCGCGGCCCGGCGCGAGGCTTTTGCCGTGGATGCCCGCATCGCGCACCGGCTGCTGAGCCAGCGCGCCGCACAGCTCGACGCGGTGCTGGCTACGCTGGTACTGGTGGCACCTGCCGCCGATGCCGAAGTGTCTGCCGCGCTGATGGCCGCGCGTTTGCCCGCGCTGTGGCCCGCGGTGCTGGCGGTGCACCGCAGCGACGCGCAGCACCCCTGGCCCGACGCCGCGCTGGCCACCGCCGAAGCAGAGTCGCGAGCGCAGGCTGCCGGCCAGCGCCACGCCCGGCTGGCCGCCGTGGACGCCGCCCGTCAGCACTACTCCCTGGTTCTGGCCGGCAGCCCAACCAGCTGGGCACTGCGTGTGGACGCCAAGCGCCTGGTGCCGGCCGACGAGTGGCCGCTGTCCGACACCGGGCCGGTGCGCGCGTGGCTGGCGGCCGGCCCGCACACGTTGCTGCTGCACCCAGGCGCGCCCGAGGCACAACAGCCGACGGGCCTGACGCCCGGATTCACCTTCGCCAAGGTGCTCGCCACACCCAGTCAACCGTTTGAATTGCGCGTGCAGCGCGCCACGGGTCCGGCGCAGTGGCCCTGGGGCCAGTTGCTGGCATGGGCAGCCGCCTCCGCAGCCGCCACCGCGGTGCTGTTGGCACTGCGACGCGCGCGCGAAACGCAGCGCCGCAATGCCGAACTGATGCGCATGGCCCAGTCAGCGCGCCTGATCAGCCTGGGTGAACTGGCCGCCGGCATGGCGCATGAACTCAACCAGCCGCTGGCCGCGGTGCTGGCCAGCACCCAGGCCGCACAGCGCCTGCTGCGGCAAGACGAGCCAGCAGCCTTGCAAGAACTTGGCGACAACAGCCCCGACCTGCCCGCGGTGCGCCAGGCGCTGGGCCTGGCGGCAGCCCAGGCGCGGCGCGCGTCGGACGTGCTGACACGCCTGCGCCGGCTGGTGCAAGACCCCACGCAGGGCGCGGTGCCGCAACACGTCGACCTGGAAACCCTGTGCGTGCAGATGCTGCAGCTGCTGGCGCCCGAGTTGCAGCGGCGCGGCATCAGCGCTTCGGTCAGCGGCAGCGTGCCCGCGCTCTGGGCCGATCCGGTGATGCTGGAGCAGATCGTGCACAACCTGGTGACCAACGCGATGCAGGCGCTGGAGGGCGCGGCAATCCCATCGCTCTCCATCTCTCTCGTGCTGCGGCACCTGCCAGACCAGGCGCAGGCGCTGCTGGTAGTGCGCGACAACGGCCCGGGCTTTGCGCCCGAACACCTGGGCCGCGTGTTCGAGCCGTTTTTCAGCACCCGTGCGGGTGGCCTGGGCCTGGGGCTGCCGCTGTGCGAAACCCTGGCCCAGGCCCTGGGCGGCAGCCTGCAGGCGCGCAACGTCGGCGCGCCCGGCGCCGGCCCCACCGGCGCCGAGCTGCTGCTGACGCTGCCGCTGGCTGGCGCTGCGCTGCGGGCCCAAGCTGCGCATGGACCCGAGAGCATTGACCCATGAGCCCGCCTGCTGCCGCACCAAGCCCGCTGTCTCCGGTGTCGCCGCTGATCCACCTGGTGGACGACGACGAAGCCGTGCGCCAGGCGCTGGCACTGCTGATCGGCACCGTGGGTTTGCGGGTCCAGACCTGGGCGCACCCGCAGGCGTTTCTGAACGGCTTCGACCGCCAGGGCGTCGGCGCCATCGTGCTGGATGTGCGCATGCCCGGCATGTCGGGCCTGATGCTGCTGGACCTGCTGCGCCAGCAGGGCGTGGACCAGCCGGTGGTGATGCTCACCGGCCACGGCACGGTGGACATGTGTCGGCGCGCCTTCAAGGCCGGTGCGGCGGAGTTTCTGGAGAAGCCGGTGGACGACGAGGCGCTGCTCGAAGCCGTGCACAACGCCGTGCGTGCCCATGTGGCCACGCGCCAGCGCGACGCCGCCGGGCGCGATGCGCGCGAACGTTATGCGCTCCTGTCGCCGCGTGAACGCGAAGTGTTGTCGCTGGTGGTGGCGGGCCTGACCAACAAGGAGATCGGCCGCGCACTGGTGCTGTCGCCCCGCACCGTGGAAACCCACCGCGCGCACCTGTGCGCCAAACTGCAGGTGCAGACGTTGGCGCAGATGATCCGCGCCTATGCGCAGCTGGTGGATGAAGAGGCGGCGGCAGGGCAGGCTTCACCACCGGCCTGACGGCGGTGTCCACCCATCCGTGAACCTACGGATGCCGCGCGCGGCGCGTGCGGATGGTGCGTTCGGAGCGGCTTTCCAAGAATGGCGGCACGGCTGGACCCACACTGTCATGCAGTACTTTCAGGCAGCTGCCGGGCCGGCCCCACGCCAACCCTCATCCCCATGGAGCCGCTCTTGAAAACCATCCGTATCGCAGCCATCACCTTCGTTACCCTGGCCGCCAACGCTGCATTCAGCATCGCCCAGGCGCAGGCAGTTCGGACCGAACGCAACATGTCGCTCGAACTGGCCAACCAGCTGGCCGCCGCCACGGTGGCATCGTGCCTGGCCGGCGGCTACAACGTCACCGCCGCGGTGGTCGACCGCGCCGGCCAGTTGCGCGCGCTGCACCGTGCCGACAACGCCGGGCCGCACACCATCGACTCCGCGCAGGCCAAGGCCTACACCTCCGCATCGGCCAGGAACAACACGCTGGCGATGATGGAAGGCGCACAGAAGAATCCGGCGGCAGCCAACCTGGTGTACATCCCTGGCTTCCTGATGCTGGGCGGCGGCGTGCCGGTGAAGGTGGGCAACGACGTCATCGGCGCCATCGGCGTCGGCGGCGCGCCAGGCGGCCACCTGGACGAACAATGCGCGGTAGCCGCCATCGACAAGGCCAAGGACCTGCTGAAGTGAGCGCCCGGAGCGCCACCCTGCTGCTGGCGCTGGCCGCAGCGGCTGCCGGCCTGCCGGTGCATGCACAGGTGCCGCCCACGGGCACCGAAGCGGCGGCCTACCAGGGCCTGCATGCTGCAGCGCACCGGGGCGACCTGGCGGCCATCCAGCGGCTGGCTGCCAGCAATGCGGCGCTGGAAGCCCGTGACGGCGCCGGCCGCACCCCTTTGCACGTGGCCACGTTTGCCCGCCAGCACAAAGCGGTGCAGGCGTTGTTGCAAGCTGGCGCCGACCACGCGGCGTTTGAACAAGGCCGCTACGACGCCGTGACCATCGCCGCCGTGGCCGACGACGAAGCAACGCTGCAGGTGCTGCTGGCGGTTGGCGCCAGCGCAAAACTAACCACCAGCCGCTACGACGGCACCGCGCTGATCGCCGCCGCGCACCTGGGCCACGACGGCGTGGTGCGCCAGCTCATCAAGGCCGGCGCACCGCTGGACCACGTGAACAACCTGCACTGGACAGCGGTGATCGAAGCGATCGTGCTGGGTGACGGCGGCGTGCGCCACCAGGCCACACTGAAGGCACTGCTGGATGCTGGCGCCAGCACCCAACTGGCCGACCGCAGCGGTGCCACACCGCTGCAACTGGCACGTGCGCGCAGTTACATCACGATGGTGCAGATGCTGCAGGCAGCCGGCGCGCGCTGAAGCGTGGGACACAACGACGCGGAGGGCACGGCGCGAAGGGGTCTAGCCGGTATGCCGGCGGGTGATGGGCGGCCATGCTCGCCGCAGGGATCCGCCGCGACCCCAACCTCCGGCGATTGCGATGTTGAACCTGCGCCTGATGCATTGGCGCTGGGGAGACAGGGATGAGCGAACCCGGCAAGGCAATGATGGGCACGGCGGGAGCGAGCGGGCCTGACCGCGCGACGAAGGCAGCGGACTTGGCTGTCGCCTGCCGGCGCTGCCGACATGGCGGCAAACACCGCTGCAGCCTGCCGCGCTCCGAACCGTACACTTGATGCGATGGCGGGTGACGGGCCGGCCCGTCGGGATGCGCGGGCACCGACCGATCATCGATACCGGTGACCTGCGCGGGGGTGGACGATGTCGAAGATATTTGCTGCGACCGGCTCCGACGGCCAGCACTTCGAGTACCGCGACCGCAAGCGATGGGCCTGGTCGCTGTCGGTGGCCTACCCGCTCTTGCCGCTGCTCGGCCTGTGGGCGCACCAGGCCAGCGGCTGGCAGGCCGCGCTCGCGCTGCCGCTCTTGATCAGCTACGGGCTGATGCCCTTGCTCGATGCGCTGATCGGCGCGGACCCCAGCAACCCGCCCGAGGCGGTGGTGCCGCAACTTGAGGCGGACCGTTACTACCGCTGGCTGACCTGGGCAACGGTGCCGCTTCACTGCGTCGCACTGATCGCCTGCGCCTGGTGGGCGGGGACGCAGGATCTGTCTTGGTGGGCCCTGCTGATCCTCGCCTATACGGCGGGTGCCGACGCCGGACTTGGGCTGAACACGGCACACGAACTGGGCCACAAGCACAACCCCTTCGAGCAGTGGCTGGCGCGGTTGGCGTTGGCCGTGCCGGCCTATGGCCACTTCACCGTCGAGCACGGCCGAGGCCACCACCGTTGGGTGGCCACGCCGGAGGACCACGCCAGCGCGCGCATGGGTGAATCGATCTACCGCTTCGCGCTGCGCGAGCTGCCGGGCGGCGTGCGGCGCGCCTGGGCGCTGGAATCCGAGCGGCTGGCGGGGCTGGGCTTGCCGCCCTGGTCGCGGCACAACACGATGCTGCAGTCTTACGCCATGACCGCACTGCTCCAGGGTGGGCTGATCGCCGCCTTCGGCGCGGTGATGGTCCCGTTCCTGCTCGTCCATAACGTGGTGGCGTGGTGGCAGCTGACCTCGGCCAACTATGTCGAGCATTACGGCCTGCTGCGCCGGCGCGATGCCGCCAACGCCACCGGCTACGAGGCGCCGCTGCCGCACCATTCGTGGAACACCAACCACCTGGTGACCAATCTGGCCACCTTCCATCTACAGCGGCACAGCGACCACCACGCCTACCCGTCGCGCCGCTACCAGAGCCTGCGCCACTTTCCGGATCTGCCGCAGCTGCCCAGTGGCTACTTCGGCATGTTTTCGCTGGCCTATGTGCCGCCGTTTTGGTTCCGGGTGATGGACCCGCGGCTGCTGGCGCTGCCCCAAGTCCGGGGCGATCTCGCACGCGTGAACCTTGATCCGCGCCGCCGGGCCCGGCTGCTGGCCCGCTACGGTCAGCCCGCAGCCGGGCGATCGACGGCACGCGGCCGGCCCTAGCGGCCCACGGGCAGGCGCAAGGCCCGGTTGTCGCGGTGCAGCGCGCACAGCGCCCAGAGTGCCGCGCCGGTGCCCAGGCTCAGCCACGCCGGCACGCCGGCCTGCTGCACCGGCCAAGCCAGGCCGGCGATGGCCAGCGGCGCGAGCATCGGCAGGCTGAAGCCGGGTCTGGCGCTCAGCCGGCGCTGGCGGCGCTGCGCCCACCAGACAAGCGGAAGGCAGCCGCCGGCGCAGGCCGCGGCGTAGTCCAGGCTGCCGGGGCTGCCCTGGGACGTGATCGCCAGCGCCACCGTGGTGGCCATGGCCCACAGCAGCAGGTATTCGCGCCGCCAGTGGCGCTCCAGCGCCGAGGTGTCGCCCGCCGGCTGACCCGGCAGCAGCGCCAACAATGCCTGTTCGCGGCGGCGCCCCCACAGCCTGTCCAGCCGGCCGTGCAAGGTGCTGCCGATGGTCGTGAACAGACCGATGCACAGGCCGAAGCGCGCGGCGTCGATGAACCGAAGCGCCTGGACATCAGGGTTCTGGCGTGCCGTCAGCAGCACTGCGCCCACCGTGCCAACGATGACCACGACCAGGATCCATGTCAGCGTGGCCCACCGGCCGCCGAAATCCAGGCCCAGATCCAGCCGGGCCGACAAGGGTGCCGCCGCGCCCTGCCGCAGCAGGCGGCGTCGCCACAGGCGCTGCGGCCAGTCGAACAGGAGCAGCCAGGCGCGGCCGATCGGGCCCAGTGCCGCCGCAGGTGCGCCGCGGCCCTCGCTCTGCGCCGCGAGCACGCGGGCCCAGCGCTGGCGACGCGCATCGTGCCAGCGGTGCAGCGGCCCGCCGTCGCCGATGCAGGCCGCCAGCAGCAGGCCAGACAGCGTCAACAGGACTGCTTGCGCGCCCAGCGGCAGCGCGGCTGCCGCAGCGGCCAGGCCGAAGCTCGGCAACCAGAACCCGGTCAGCAGCGGCAGCGCCCACAGCCAGGGCTCGCGCTGCAGCCAGGCCGTCAGCACCACGATGGGCACGACCAGCCACAGCCACTGCAGCCGCGGCCCGAGACCCAGGGCCAGGATGGCCCATGCGGCGGCCGCAACCACCAGACCCTGGCCGAGCAGGCTCAGGCGCAGCGCCGCCGTGTGGCCCGGAACCAGGCGCGCCGACGCCGGCCGGTTCTGGCGGGCCAGCCCCTCGACCTGCACCCACCACAGCCAGGCAAGGACGACGAGCCCGAGGATGACCAGCCAGCGGCCGGCCTGCGCCGGCCGGATCGCCGTGAAGGCCAGCAGCGGCAGTGCCACCACCAGCGGCGGCAGCCAGGGCAGGCGCCAGCCGCGCAACGCCAACCGCGCCCGCCACGGTTGGCGCAACACCGCGGCGTGGATCGAAGTCACGCTGCTCATGTCAGCACCTCAAACAGGTCTTCGAGACTGGCGCGCTGCGCCACCAGGTTCGCCGGCAGCGCGGCCTCGGCCACGCCTTGATTCATGAAGCGGACAAGGGTGCGCCCTGGTTGGCGGCCGAGCAGCTGCAAGCCCGGCACGGCGTCGATCTGCGCGGCTGTCTGCGCATCCGTCTGCCCAGAACCGCCAACGATGAGGCGGGTGCCCTCCAGCAGCTCATCCAGCGGCGCCTGCAGCGCAATGCGCCCGGCCTTCAGGAAGGCGACGTTGAAGGCCACACGCTCCAGGTCCGAAAGAATGTGGGTGCTGAAGACCACCGTCGTGCTGCGCTCGAGCACCTGGCCGACCAGCTCGCGCAGGAAGTCGCGCCGTGCCAGCGGGTCCAGGCTGGCCACCGGCTCGTCGAGCACCAGCAAGTCGGGCTCGTGGGCCAGCGCGCGGATGATCGACAGCCGCTGCTGCTGGCCGCCGCTCATGCGGCCGATCTCGATGTCGCGCGGCACCGCCCAACGTTCCATCAGGCCTTCTACCTTGGCTGCGTTCCAGCACGGGTAGAAGCTGCGGAAGTAAGCCAGCAGCTCGTCGGCGCGCAGCTCCTCGAACAGGTCGCTGGCCTGCGGCACGTAGCCGATGCGTGAGCGCGCCGCGTCGTCGAGTTGCGTCGCCGGCTGGCCGAACAGCCGCACGCGGCCGGCCTGCGTGTCGCGCAGGCCCAGCAGCGCTTCCAGCAGCGTCGTCTTGCCAGCGCCGTTGCGGCCGAGCAGGCCGACCACCTGGCCGGGCTGCAGCCGCCAGTCCAGGCCCTTCAGCACGGGGCGGCCCGCGTAGGCCAGCTGCAAGCCGTCGATCTCGATGCTCGGTGCGGCCTCGGGCAGGGCGCCGGCGGCGCTGAACACGAGGCCGGCATCGGTGGGGGGCAAGGGCAGGCTGAGGGACGGCGTCATCGCGGGGCTCCGGGTGGGGTGGCGTCGAGCAGGCGTTCGAACAGCGCGAGCGCCTGGGGCTTGGGGATGCCGAGTTCGCGCGCCTCGGCGGCGGCGCGTTGCAAGGTGGGTTCGAGCTGTCCGATGCGGTCGCGGGCCCTGGCCGGTGCGGCATGGCCGGCGGCGATGACCATCGGCAGGCCGCGCCGGCGCTCCAGCAGGCCTTCGAGCTCGAGCAGCCCGTAGGCCTTGGAAATCGTCATCGGGTTCACAGCCAGCAGCAGGGCCAACTCGCGCACCGAGGGCAGTTCCTGGCCGGCCAGCCACTGGCCGGCCGCCACCCGCCGGCGCAACTGGTCCATGAGCTGGCGGTAGATTGGCTCGGCCGAGCCGGTGTTGATCTGGAAATGAATTGCGGCGCCCATGTGAACTAGTGTATGTGTTCACTAGTACAGTCTGTCAAGACCCCGACCGCTTCTGCGGCGCACGCCAGCGCAGCCCGGCGGCTCTTGTCCCAGGGCTGGGCACAATCGAGTCATGAGCAAGCGATGGTGGTGGCTGGCTGCGCTGGCCGCAGTCGGAGTTGTGTCGGCCGCTGCCTTCTGGCGCCTGCGAAGCCCCAGCGCGCAGGCCATTCAGGCGCAGCCACAAGCGCTGCAACGCTCGCTGCAGTTCTCGGCCCGCGTGGCCAGTCTGTACAGGGTCGACGTGGGCGCCACGATCACCGGCCGGGTGCAAACCGTGCGGGTGCGTGAAGGCGACGCGGTGCGCGCCGGGCAGACCCTGATCGAGTTGGAGGAGACCGAGCTGCAGGCGGCCCTGGCCCAGGCGCTGGCGGGAGAGCAGCAGGCGGCGGCGCGCCTGCAGGGCGTGCGCGGCAGCGGGCGCAGCGGTGTTGCGGCTGCGGTGGCGCAGGCTGAATCGGTGCTGGTGGCGGCGCAGGCTGACGCTCGGCGCACGCAGGAGCTTGTGGCCAGCGGATTTCTCAGCCCCGCGCGGCAGGACGAAAGCAGCCGCGCCGTGGCGGTGGCGCAGGCACAGCTGGACGCCGCGCGCGCCCAGGCCCAGGCGGTGGCCGAAAAAGGCAGCGACATCGCCCAGGCCCAGGCCCAGGCCACGCTGGCGCGCGCCGCGACGCAGTCCGCGCAGGCGCGGCTGGCGCAGGCCCGCATCAGCGCGCCCACCGATGCCCGCGTGCTGCAACGCGCGGTCGAGCCGGGGCAGATCGTGCAGCCGGGCCGGGCGCTGCTGACGCTGTCGCTGCAGGGCCCGCTGCAATTGGTGGCGCTGGTGGACGAACGTTTCCTGCAGCAGTTGCAGCCGGGGCAGTCGGCGCAGGTGCGCGCCGACGCCTTTCCCGATCAGGTCTTTGGTGCCCGTGTCCTGTCGATCGCGCCGCTGGTCGACGCGCAGCGCGGCGCGGTGGAGGTCAAGCTCGAAGTCACGCTGGCACCGGACGCGCTGCGCGCGCGCCTGCGCGAAGACTTGACACTGTCGGTCGACGTGACCACGGGCCGGCGCGAGCAGGCGCTGGTGGTGCCGCTGGATGCGCTGCGGCCGGGCGGCCCGGGTGCTGACGACGGCAGCGATGAAATGGCCACGCTGTGGCTGGTGCAGGACGGGCGGGTGACCGCGCGCAGCGTGCGTACCGGTTTGCGCAACCTGCGGGCCGTGGAGGTGCTGCAGGGCTTGGCCGCCGGCGAGCAGGTGCTGGTCGGCGCTGCGCCCGAGCCCGGCAGCCGCGTGCGCGCGACGGTGAGCGCCGCGCCGACCGGCAACATCGGTGGCACGGCCCGCGCCGGCCAGCGCGATGGGGATGCCGGTTCGGCCATCAGCAACGCCATGGGCCGGTGATGCCCGTGCCTTTGCCGAAGCCTTTGCCGATGCCCCAGGCATCCTCTGCGCCGCCCCGCTGGCGCCTGCCCACCATGGGTTTCGAGCGCCGCGTCGCCCTGCGCTTCCTGCGCGAAGGCCGCATGCAGACGCTGCTGATCATCGTCGGCGTGGCGGCGGGTGTGGCCGTGGTGGCCTACATCTCGGCGCTGATCGCCGGGCTGCAGCGCAACACGCTGGACAAGACCCTGGGCGCGCAGGCCCACATCACCATCAGCCCGCCCGACAACGCCGTGGCGCCGCCCCTGCCAGCCGCCAGCGGCACCGCCGTGCTGGTGCAAACCCAGCCGCGTGCTCTGAATGCCCGCACCCTCGTGAACTGGCAGGCCCTGCTGCCGCTGCTGCAGGCCATGCCCGAAGTCGCCGCGGTCTCGCCGATGGTCGCCGGCGCGGGCCTGGCACTGCGCGGGCAGGCGCAACGCTCGATTGCGCTGTCAGGGGTTGACCTGGAGCGCTACGACCGCATCGTCAACCTGCGCTCGAAGGTGGTGGCCGGGCAAGCGCGGCTGGCGGCGGGCGAAGCCATCATCGGCCGCGAGCTGGCGGCTGACCTGGGCGTGCAGGTGGGCGACCGCATGACGATCAGCACCACCACCGTGGCCACGGGTGCCGCCGCGGCGGTCAACAGCGACTCGGTGCGCATCACCGCCCTGGTCGACCTGGGCGTGCGGGAACTCAACCGGCGCACGGTGCTGGTGCCGCTGCGCACCGCGCAAAGTCTGGTCGGGTTACCCGGCGGCGCCACCCAGATCGACCTGACCCTGTTCGATGTGTGGCAGGCCGACCAACTGGCGCCGGCGATGGCACAGCGCTGGCAACTGAAGGTCGAGAGCTGGCAGCAGACGAACGCCAGCCTGGTGTCCGCGCTGAATGCACAGACCATCAGCACCACGCTGATCCGCGTCGTGGTGATGGTGGTGGTGGTGCTGGGCATTGCCAGCGTGCTGGTCGTGTCGGTGGTGCAGAAGCGGCGCGAGATCGGCATCCTGCGCGCGATGGGCGCCACGCAGGGGCAGGTGCTGCGCGTCTTCCTGCTGCAAGGCGCGATCGTGGGCGCCCTGGGCTCGGCACTGGGTGTGCTGCTGGCCGTGGCGCTGATCTACTTGTTCACCGCCTTCGTGCGGGGCAGCGACGGCCTGCCGCTGTTTGCCATCACGCTGGCGCCCGGCCTGGCGCTGCGCATCGCCGCCGTGGCCACCGCCTGTGGCGTGCTGGCTGCGGTAGCGCCGGCGCGCAGCGCTGCGAAGCTGGACCCGGCGCAAGCCATCCGCATGTAGCGGCATGGACCCGACCGCACCCGACCAGCCGACGCCGGGCGCGGCGGCGCCGCTGCTGCAGTTGCGCGACATCTGCAAGCGCTACAACGTCGGCCTTCCCAACGAAGCCGAGGTGCTGCACGGCATCGACCTGGAACTTGCGACGGGCGAATTCGTGGCGCTGATCGGGCCTTCGGGGTCGGGCAAGAGCACGCTGCTGAACATCATCGGCCTGCTCGAACGCCCCACGGCCGGCAGCTACCGCCTCGGCGGCCGGGAGGTGGTGGGCCTCGACGACGCCGACACCACCCGGCTGCGCGGCCAGGCCCTGGGCTTCGTGTTCCAGTTTCACCATCTGCTGCCGGCCTTCACGGCGCTTGAAAACGTGACCCTGCCGGCGCTGATGCGTGAGGGCAACGTCAGCGCCGCGCAGCGCGAGCGCGCCAAGGACGTGTTGGCGGCGGTGGGTTTGCAGCAGGCCATGGAGAAGCGGCCGGGTGAACTGTCCGGCGGCATGCAGCAGCGCGTAGCCATCGCGCGGGCGTTGGTGCTGAGCCCGCCGCTGGTGCTGGCCGACGAGCCCACCGGCAACCTGGACACCGTGTCGTCGCAGGAGGTGTTCGCGCTGATGCGGCGAATGCACGCCGAGCTGCACACCAGCTTCCTGATCGTCACCCACGACCCGCGCCTGGCCGAGCAGTGCGACCGGATCGTGGAACTGGTCGACGGGCGGGTCGCCGGAGACCGTAAGCGCTGAAAGGCGGCAGGCGACTGGCGAGCGCTCGCGTAGAACGCATCGTGTCCAGGGCATCACAGGGCCCGGGCGGGCGGACTGCCGTAGTCTGTGGGCCGTCAGCACCCATGTCGCGCACCCGTTGGGGCCCGATCTGGGCCCTGATCGAATCGGAGGGTCAGGCGATGGTGAAACTGGAAGGGCGCGAGTTCCCCATCAGCCGCAGCTTGATCGACGATATCAGCGGCCAGCCGCAGGCCGCGCGTCGGGCATCGAAGCGGGCCAACTGCGCCGCGTGATGCGGCCTTCGGTGATGCGGCCGCCACCGGTCGGCTTCACGAAATAGATTGAAGCGATATGTGTAGCCACTCCCCAACCCACAGCCCCATGAAACTGAAACCTCATCTGCCCATCCGTCTGGCTTTGCTGGGGGACCTCGTTGTCGGTCCTGGCCGGGTGCGCCAGCCCACCGGCACCGCCGCTTGAAGCCCCGCCGCAAGCCCAGGCCTGTCCCCCAGGCGTACCCGAGGGGGCCCGCTGCCTGCGCGGCCAGGATTCCGCCTCCTCGCACTACCTGATCGTGATGCCCGCCCAATGGAGCGGGGTGCTGGTCGTGCACGCGCACGGTGGGCCTACGCTGGGGCCCCCACAAACCACGCGCGCCGATGAAGACATCAAGCGTTGGGCCATCACCGTCCGCGAAGGCCATGCCTGGGCCGGTTCGGTGTTCCGCCAGGGCGGCTTTGCCGTCACCTCCGCCGCCGAAGACACCGAGCGTGTGCGCCGCATCTTCGTCGACCATGTGGCCAAGCCGCGCCGCACCCTGCTGCATGGCCAGTCGTGGGGGGCGATGGTCGCCACGCCTGCCGCCGAGCTTTACCCGAAGTCCCGGGAGGGCATCCTGCTGACCAGCGGCGTGGTGGCGGGACCGGCCACGTACGACTTCCGCGTGGACCTGCGCGCCATCTACCAGCACCTGTGCAAGAACCACCCGCGCCCCGAAGAGCCGCAGTACCCGCTGGCGATCGGCCTGCCCGCAGACGGCAAACTCAGCAACGCCGAGCTGGTCACGCGGGCCGACGAATGCCTCGGCGTGCGCAAGCCCGCTGCGCAACGCACGCCGGCGCAGGCACAAAAGCTCAAGACCATCGTCGACGTGCTGAAAATCCCCGAGGACTCCGTCGTCGGCCACCTCAACTGGGGCACTTTCACGCTGCGCGATGTGGTCGTCAAGAACGGTGGCGTCAGCCCCTTTGGCAACGAGGGCGTGCGATACAAAGGGTCGGGCGACGACGCCGTGCTGAACGCCGCCGTGCCCCGCTACAAGGCCGACGCCAACGCCGCGGCGCGGTTTGCAGCTGACGTCGACCACCGCGGCCGATTCGCAGTGCCCGTGATCAGCGGGCATGGCATTGGCGACTCGACGGTGTTCGTGGAAGGCAACGACACGCTGCGCCAGCGCATGGTGACGGCCGGCAACGGCGCGCGCCTCGTGCAGACCTTTGTCGATTCCGCGGAGCACAGTGACTGGGGTGACGCCCACTACCCGCCGTTGTTCGAAGCGCTCTTGAACTGGGTTGAGAGAGGCCAGAAGCCCACCCCGCTGGGCATTGCCGACCGTTGCAGGCAACTGCGCGCAGCGCAGCCTGCCGATTGCCGCTTCTCACCCGACTGCGTGCCCAAACCGCCGGCATCGCGAGTCCTGCCGCGCTGAATCGCAACGGTTTTCTGCGCAACGGTTCCCGGAAACCGGCGCTGTCGAACCTCCTGCTCGCCACCAGGCCGCGCGGCGGCCAAGTCTCTTCCCAAGTTTGGCGGCGCCGGTGCGGTAGCGCACAGACCTGCTTAAGCGGGTGCGCCAACCTTCGTGTTCGACGCAGGCCTCACGCGGCGGCGCGCGGGCGTCCCTCGGAAGCGCCATAACTGCCTCCAGACGGAGGTCGCGATGGCGTAGGCCGCTCCCGCTCGGCAGTACCGAGCTTTGCACCCAAAGGACCACACCGTGAGCATCGCAACCATCCTTGTGATCATCCTCATACTCGCCGTGATTGGCGCGTTGCCGACCTGGGGCCACAGCCGATCCTGGGGCTACGGCCCCAGCGGCGGGCTGGGTCTTATCGTGCTGGTGCTCGTGGTGTTGCTGTTGATGGGCAAGCTCTAGACCGGCGGGCGTTGGGCGGCTCGCCTCGACGGGGCCGTCCAGCTCAGAACCGCATCTTCAAACTGGCACCCAGAGCCCAGGCTTTCCGGCGCTCCGTCTGGGCGTCCGGGCGTGGCCAGAAGTGGCCGATGACGACGCCACCGATGAGCCAGTCTTTGTAGACCGGCTGCTCCCAACGCGTTTGCACGCCGTAGTCGGTAGCGGCCACGCCCGAGCCCTGCTGGCCATTGATCAGCCCCTCCAGCGACAGCAGCCGCTGCTCGCCGAACGAGCGGTAAGCGCCGAGAAGGCTTGACCACTCGAAGCGCTCCGAACGCTGCGTGATCGTGGCCGAGCTGAGCCAGCGCGCAGCCCACACTGGCGAGAAAAGATGCTCGTACGAGAAGGCCGTGGTGGAGCCGGTGCGGTCGGACGACGACCAGAACACGGTCTGGCGAAACTCGGCCAGCCCGTCGTCGCCCAGCTCCCACTGCTTGCGGTACCGCACCTGGGCATATAGCTTGAAACCGCCGCGCATGCCGAGGCGGAAGTCGATCTCGTCGTTGAGCGTGCGTCCGACGCCGGCGAAAAACTGGCGCTCGGCGTTCGATTGCGCCTGCAGCTGCTCCTGTCGCGACAACCTGCCGGGCTGGTCGGTCAGCACTTCGCGCGGGTCGTCCCGGCCGAAGAAGAAATAGGTGCTTTCTTCGATATTGGGCAAACGAAAGCGGGCATTGAAGCGCACGTCGAGATCGGGGCTCTCGCCCTGGCGCTTGAGCAGGCTGATGCTCAAGCGGCCGTCGCTGACCTTGCCGCCGTCCTCGAACGGCCGGTCGCCGAACCAGCTGTCGACACCCCGCGCCAGCCAGACGGACATAGCCCGTACCGAACTTCGTGTCGCGTTGGCCGCGATGTCGACCGGTGTCGCAGCCTCGGGCGGCGGCGCATCCGGCGGCGCGGTCTGTGCCGCCACTGCGCCAGGCGTCACCGCGATGGCCCAGGCCGCCAGTGCAGGAACGATCGATTCGATGCAGGAGTAGGGGGTTCTGGGCACGCCTGCAATCTACGCCAACGCCTGCATTTGTCCGTCAGCGGACCGGTCGGCCGGCTGTAGGCCCCGATGAAGGAGCACGGCTCCGATCGGGGCCGACGCGACCTGCTTGGCGCAGGCCCGGCTTGCCGGCGGCGGCCGCGGCCTGGCCGCCGTGCCGGTGCAGGCACACTGCGGGCTCACGATGCCGCTTGCTGTGCCGCCCACCCTTCGCGTGCTGTCCGTCATCCCGCCGATGACGCAGCTGAACACGCCGTACCCGTCCACCGCGTACCTCACCGGCTTCCTGCGCTCGCGCGGCGTCGCTGCGACGCAGGTCGATCTGGCGCTGGGCCTGGTGCTGGCGCTGCTGTCGCCGGCCGGGCTGCCCGCGTTGCGTGATGCGGTGCGGGCGCAGCCGCCGGCCGGGGCGATCGGCGCGGCCGGGCGCAGCGCTACGCTCGATGCCTTCGACACCCAGTTCGAGCGTTATGCCGCGACGCTCGGCCCCACACTGGCGTTTCTGCAGGGGCGCGATTCGACGCTGGCTCACCGAATCGCGACCCGCGCGTTCCTGCCCGAGGGCCCGCGCTTTGCACAGCTGGATGCGTATGTCGATCCCGCCGACCCCAGCGGCGAACAAGGCGGTGACCCGCTCGCCTGGGCCTTCGGCGCGCTGGGCCAGCAAGACCGCGCGCGCCACCTGGCCACGCTGTACCTCAACGATTTGGCCGACGTGCTGCGCGATGCCGTCGATGCGCGCTTCGAGTTCGTTCGCTACGGCGAAAGCCTGGCGATGAGCCAGCCGAGCTTCGACCCGCTGGCCGATGCGCTGGCCGCGGCGCCGAACCTGGTCGACCGCACGCTGCAAGCCCTGGCCCTGCAAGCCATCGAAGCCCACCGGCCGGACGTGGTGCTGCTGTCGGTGCCGTTCCCCGGCACGGTCTACGGCGCCTTCCGCATCGCGCAGGCCATCAAGGCCGCGCACCCGCAGATCCGCACCGTGCTGGGTGGCGGTTATGTCAACACCGAACTGCGCGAGCTGGCGGAGCCGCGCGTATTCGACTTCTTCGACGCGGTGACGCTGGATGCCGGCGAACGCCCGCTGCTGGGGCTGCTGGAGCACTTCGCCGGCAAACGTTCGGCCAGCCGGCTGGTGCGCAGCTTCGTGCGTGAACCCGATGGCGGCGTGCGCTACGTCGACATCGGCGAGGCCGACATTCCTTTCGAAGACGTTGGCACTCCGACCTGGGAAGGCCTGCCGCTGGGCCAGTATTTGTCGCTGCTGGACATGCTGAACCCGATGCACCGGCTGTGGAGCGACGGCCGCTGGAACAAGCTGACGGTGGCCCATGGCTGCTACTGGAAGAAGTGCAGCTTCTGCGATGTCAGCCTGGACTACATCTCGCGCTTCGATGCGGCCAGCGCCACCACGCTGGTCGATCGCATCGAGGCCATCGTGGCCGAGACCGGGCAGACCGGCTTCCACTTCGTCGACGAAGCGGCGCCGCCGAAGTCGCTGAAGGCACTCGCCGCCGAGATCCAGAAGCGCCAGCTGTCGATCAGCTGGTGGGGGAACATCCGCTTCGAGAAGACCTTCACGCCGGCGCTGTGCCAGGAGCTGGCAGACAGTGGGTGCATCGCGATCTCCGGCGGGCTGGAGGTGGCCTCGGACCGGTTGCTGAAGCTGATGAAGAAGGGCGTCTCGGTCGAGCAGGTGGCACGTGTCACCAAGGCCTTCAGCGACGCCGGCATCCTGGTGCACGCTTACCTGATGTACGGATTCCCGACGCAGACCGCGCAGGACACGGTGGACGCGCTGGAGTACGTGCGCCAGTTGTTCGAGAACGGCTGCATCCAGTCGGGCTTCTTCCACCGCTTCGCGTGCACCGTTCACTCGCCGGTGGGCCAGGCGCCGCAGGACTACGGCGTCACGCTGCTGCCGCTGCCGCCGGGGCGTTTCGCCAAAAACGACATCGGCTTCCACGACCCGACCGGCACCGACCACACCGCCCTGGGCCTGGGCCTGAAGAAGGCGCTCTACAACTACATGCACGGCATCGGCCTGGACGAAGACGTGCGCGCGTGGTTCCCGCAGCGCGTGCCGCGGTCGACGGTGGCGCGGCACCGCATTGCGCGGGCGCTGGGCTGAAGCGGCGTGGCGGCACGGGCTGGGCCCGCCACGGGTGCTTGCACCGGCGGCCGCAGCGCCGCGGCGAGAATCGGCCGAGATGGATGTCCGCACCCCCCGCCGCGACCGTGACCCCGCCCCGACCCGGGCGCTGCGCGGCTACGCCGAGCTGCCTGGCCCGCGCGGGGTGCCGGTCATGGGCAACGCCTTGCAGATGGACCCGCCGCGCATGCATCTGCAGGTCGAGCAGTGGTGCCGCGAATTCGGGCCGCTTTTCAGACTGACGCTGATGGGGCGGCGCCTGCTTGTGGTGGCCGACCACGAGATGGTGGCCGGCATACTGCGCGACCGGCCCGACGGCTTCGCGCGCACCAACAGGCTGCAACAGATCTGGACCGAGCTCGGCCTGGCGCCCGGCGTGTTCGGCGCCAACGGCGAGGTTTGGAAACGCCAGCGCCGGATGGTGGTGGCCGGCTTCGACCCGGCCCACGTCAAGCGTTATTACCCGTCGATGGTGGCGGTGGCGCAGCGGCTGTCGGCGCGCTGGCATCGCGCGGCCACGACGGGCCAGGCGATCGACCTGCAACCGGACCTGATGCGCTACACGGTGGACACCATCGCCGGCCTGGCCTTCGGCGCCCAGGTCGACACGCTGGGCACGGATGGCGACGTGATCCAGCAGCATCTGGACAAGATCTTTCCGGTGGTCTACCGGCGCTTGTTTGCGGCGTTTCCGCTGTGGCGCTGGCTGCCGTCGGCGGCCGACAAGCAGCTGGCCAGGGCGGTGGTCGAGGTCAACCGCGCCGTCGATGGCTTTGTCGCCCAGGCCCGCGCGCGGCTGCAAGCCGAGCCCGCCCGCCGGGCCGAGCCGCCCAACCTGCTCGAAGCGATGCTGGTGGCGGCCGACGAGCCGGCCAGCGGCATCGACGACCAGCAGGTTGCCGGCAACGTGCTGACGATGCTGCTGGCCGGGGAGGACACCACCGCCAACTCCATCGCGTGGATGCTGCACCTGCTGTGGCGCAACCCGGCCACGCTGGCGCGTGCGGTGGCCGAAGTCCAGCGTGTCGTCGGCGACACCGCCAGCCCGACGATGGAGCAGCTGGCGCAGCTCGACCACGTCGAAGCCTGCTGCCACGAGACCATGCGCCTGAAGCCGGTGGCGCCGCTGACGGCCCTGCAGACGCTGCGCGAGGTGACCATCGGCGACGTCGTCGTGCCGGAAGGCGTGGTGGTGCTGAACGTGATGCGGCGCGACAGCGTCAGCGACGCGCACCTCGCGAACGCCGCCGCCTTCGAGCCCGAGCGCTGGCTGGCCGATGGCGGCACCGCCGCGCAGGCGGCCGCTTCGGCCAAACGCATCTCGATGCCTTTCGGCGCCGGGCCGCGGATCTGCCCCGGGCGTTACCTGGCGCTGCTGGAAATGAAGCTGGCGATGGCCACGCTGCTGCGCGACTTCGAGATCAGCGCGGTCGATACGCCCGATGGTGGTGAAGCGGCCGAGCTGCTCCAGTTCACGATGGCGCCGGTGGGGTTGAGCATGCGCCTGCGGCCGCGGCCACGCGGGTCGAGCGCCGGGCCGCTCCCAAGCCGGCCCGCCATCCCTTCGGTCGAGGGGCTCACTTGACCCTCAAAGCCCTTGGCAGCCGCGCTCACGGCGAGCGACTTGAACGTATGCGTGGCAGCGCCGGTTGGGTTCGGCACCAGGGCCGCGACGGCGCGGTGCACGAAGGTTTCCGCAACCGCCAGCCGTCGCGCCCGGGCCTGCGCGATGCGAGCGCAGCGCGGCCCACGCTAGGCGAATTCATCTGCGGCGGCGTGCGCCGCGTGCCGAGCGCGCCGTTGCCGGCTGTCGACCCGCTCGAGGCCTGGCGCCGGCCACCGGGCTCGGGCCTGCGCGCCACCTGGCTCGGCCACTCCACGGTCCTGATCGAGGTCCATGACGGCAGCAAGCTCGTGCGCCTGCTCACCGACCCGGTGTGGGGGCAACGCGCGTCGCCGTTGCAACTGGCCGGGCCGAAGCGTTTCCAGCCGGTGCCGGTGGCGCTGAAGGCGCTGCCGCCGATCGATGCCGTGTTGCTTTCGCACGACCATTACGACCACCTGTGCATGCCGACCGTCCGGCAGCTCGCCAAGTTGCGCGTGCCGTTCGTCACCTCGCTCGGCGTCGGTGCGCACCTCGAAGGCTTCGGTGTCGCGCCCGAACTCATCACCGAGCTCGACTGGTGGCAGCGCCACCGCCTGCCGGGCACCGAGGTCGAGATCACCGCCGCGCCGTCGCAGCACTTTTCCGGCCGCGGGCTGAAGGACCGCAACGCGACGCTGTGGTCGTCGCTGGCCGTGCGCACGCCGCGCCACAGCGCCTTCTTCAGCGGCGACACCGGCCTGACCGACCAATACGTCGAGATCCGCGAACGGCTCGGCGGCTTCGATCTGGTGATGCTCGAGGTGGGCGCTTTCCACCCGAGCTGGGGCGACATCCATCTCGGCCCCGACCATGCACTCGAAGCCCTGGCGCTACTCGGCGGCGGCGCGCTGCTGCCGGTGCATTGGGGCACCTTCAGCCTGGCCTTGCACGCCTGGGACGAGCCCGCCGAAACCCTGTTGCAGCAGGCGCCGAAGCAGGGCGTGCACCTGCTGATGCCGCAGCTGGGCCAAGCGGTTGAGCCGGCACGGGTGAGCAGCGTCACGCCATGGTGGCGCAACGTCGAGCTGCAGGATGCGGCGCCGATCGAGCCGATCAGCTGGCCGAAGGCGTTGCCGTTTCCCCTGGACTGAAAGGCCCCGGCCACGACGCTGTGACCTCGAGCCCCGGCTCGGCGCGGCGGATGTGCAGCGCACCGCCATGCGCCTGCGCTACCAGCTGGCACAGGTACAGCCCCAGGCCGACACCCCCGGTGGCGCGTTGGCGCGCGCTGTCGGCGCGGTAGAACGGCTCGGCCAGTTGTGCAAGCTGCGCCTCGGCCACGCCGGGGCCGAAGTCGCGCACGCCGAGATGGGTCACGCCCTGCCCGTCGTGGCGCAGCGACACCACCGGCCGCGTGGCCGCATCGTCGCCATGGCGCAGCGCGTTGTCGATCAGGTTGCGCAGCAGCAACCGCAGGCGCATCGGGTCGGCGTTGACGAGCGCCATGCCGTCGTCGACTTGAAGCGTCAGGCCGGCGTCGGCGAACTGCGTGGCCACCAGCTCGCGCACCAGCGCGGGCAGGTCCACCGCTTCAGTCTGCAGCGCGGCGTGGCCGGCTGAAAGGCGCTCGCTCTCCAGCAACTCCGTGATCAGGTCGCGCATCTCGCCCAGGTCGCGCAGCAAGGCCGTGCGCGGCGCGCTGTCGTCGATCAACTCGGCGTTGACGCGAGCGCGCGTCAACGGGCTGCGCAGTTCGTGGCTGATGGCCAGCAGCAGCGCGCGTTTGGCGTCGAGCCGGCCATGCAGGCTGCGCGCCATGGCGTTGATGCGCTGTGCCAGTTCGCCGAGCTCGTCGCGCCGGCCGGCGGGAATCGGCGGCTCGAATTCGCCGCGACCGAAGCGCGCCACGCCGGCGTTGATGTCGTCCAGCGGGCGCAGCAGGCGGCGCACGACCACGAAGGCCAGCGCCGTCAGCACCATCAGCGCGGCCAGCGTGATCCAGCCGATCGTGCGCGGCCGCTCGTCGGGCAGCGGCCCGGCCAGGCCGAAGCGGATGCGGTGGCCGTCGGCGGTGGTGCGCGCGAAGCCCCAGCCGTCGCTGCCCCATTCGCGCTCGTCGGCGGGACCGTCCTTCTTGAAGCGCCGTGGTTCGCGCTGATCGGGGTGCGAGTCAAAGCGCAGCAGCGGCCCGTCGATGCGCACCGACACCGGCAGCCGCGCCGCAATGACACGGGCGCGCGCTTCGCTCGGCGGCGTGCCGATCTCGGCGGCCAGCTTGTCGACGTAGTCAGCCACCAGCGGCTTGGCGAAGCCCTGCCAGCCGCCTTGCAGCACACGCTGCATGCCGAACAGGAAAACCGCCGCGGTGGCCACCGCCAGCACCAGGAACAGCGTCACCAGCCGCCACTTCAGCGAATGGCGCCAACGGCGGCGCGCCCGGTGCCAGTGCGGCCCCTGCGGCCAGCGCTGCGGCCACTTCACAGGCGCAGCCCCGCGAAGGTGTAGCCGGCGTTGCGCAGCGTGTGGATGTTGTCCAGCGGCTCCAGCTTGCGGCGCAGGCGGCTGACCAGGATGTCGACTGCGCGGCTGTGGATGTCCTCGGCCGAGCGGCCGCGCAGCTTCTCCAGGATGTCGTCGCGGCTGAAGACCTTGTGCGGTGCGCCGGCCAGCAGCGCCAGCAGTTCGAATTCGGTGCTGGTGAGCTCGACGGCCTGCCCGTTGGCGTGCACGCTGCGCCGATCGAGATCGATCTCGATGCCTTCGAAGCGCAGCAGGCGCGCCATATTCGGCGCGCCTGCAGTCGCCGGCTGCACACGCCGCAGTACCGTCTGGATGCGTGCCAGCAACTCGCGCGGCTCGAAGGGTTTGGGCAGGTAGTCGTCGGCGCCGAGTTCCAGGCCGACGACACGGTCCATCACGTCGCCGCGCGCCGTCAGCATCACGATCGGCACCGCACTTTCCTTGCGGATCGTGCGGCAGAGCTCGAAGCCATCCATCTCGGGCAGCATGACGTCGAGGATCGCAGCGTCGAACGGCGCAGCACCCGCAGCGCGCAGCAACGCCAGCCCGGCGCTGGGCCGGGTGGCGTGCTGCATCTCGAAGCCGGCGCGCGCGAAGTACGCGGCCAGCGGCGGGCCGAGGTGCTCGTCGTCGTCGATCAGCAGCAGGCGCGGCATCGCCAATTGTCAGCCCCCCGTCCGACCGATACCTCGGCCGACCTTGCAGGCCGCGCTGAGCCTTGCGGCCCAGCCCTTCGCCAGGCACGAACAGTCCACCGGACTGTTCCTATCCGGGCTCAGCCCCCAAGGGGATGGCGGGCCGGCTCGGGCGCGGCCCAGCGCTCGGCCCGCGGCGGCACAGCACCGCTCACGAACGCCACCCGCGGCCGGCCATCATCTCGCGCAGCCTGGCTTGTTGATCCGGCTTCAGGCTGTCGTAGAAGTCGCCCATTGCGGCGATCACCTGCGGGCTCAGCGTGGTGATGGCGCTGGTCTTGGTTTCGATCAGGCTCTGGGCCCGCGCGCGGTCGAAGGTGGGCCCGGCGACCAGCGCCTGCAGTTCGGCGCGCGGGTTGGTGGTGGTGCCGACGAGGCCGTTGCGTTGTGTCCGCAGCGTATCGGCCAGCGTACCGAGCTTGGCCTTCTGCGCCGCGTCCAGGTCGAGCTTGCTGCCGGCCTTCTCGACCAGCCGCGCTTTCATCTTCGCCGCGTCTTCGTCGCTCATCGCCGCGAAGCCGTGGCCGTGGTGCGCACGGTGCGAGTAGGCGGCGAAGCCGCCGAAAAGAACGGAGGCGCCGAAGACGCCGATGAGGGTGCGTTTGAGCCAGGTTTTCATGGTGAGGTCCTTGTGGCTGGTTGGCCGTGGTTGAACAGGGACTTCACTGTCGCCGCGGCCGTGCGGCGCGTCTTTTCGTGGCGGTATCGCTGGGTAACGTTAGTTGTCGCTGGCGGGGCTGGCGGGGCTGGCGGGGTTGGCGGGGTTGGCGATGGCGCTGCTGGACATGGGCGATGGGGCGGCTGCGTTCAGCGCCTGGGTTTGCCGGCGGCCCGAGCGCCGATACAGTCAGCGGCCATGGCCGACTCACCTCAAACCGACGCCGAGGGCGTGCTGCGCGTCACCGTGGCCAGCAACGGCCGCGCCGTTCCGGAAACCGAGCCATTGATCAGCGCCAGCGTGCACCATGCGTTCGGCCAGATCGCGTCGGCGCGCCTGGTCTACATCGACGGCGACATGCCCGGGCAGCGTTTCCCGCTCAGCGACAGCGGTCACTTCGAGCCCGGCGCCGAGGTCAGCGTCAGTGCGGGCTATGGCGATGGCGAACCGCAGCTGCTGTTCAACGGCATCGTCGTGCAGCAAGCCATCGAGATCGGCCCCGACCCCGGCCCAGGCCCGCTTGCCCGCCTGATCGTGGAGTGCCGCGACCAGGCCGTGCAGATGACCCGCGGCAGTTGCAGCGCCATCTATGCCGGCCAGACCGACAGCGCTGTCATCGAGGCCCTGATCGCGCGCGCCGGCTTGAAGGCGGATGTGCAGGCGACGCCCGTCGCCCACGCGGCGCTGGTGCAGCACGGCTGCACCGACTGGGACTTTCTGATCGCGCGGGCGCAGGCCAGCGGCTTGGTGGTGAACGTCCACGCCGGTTGCGTCAGCGTCAGGTCGCTGCAGACCGGCGGCCAGGCGACGCTGGCGCTGTGCTACGGCCAGGACCTGATCGCGTTTCGCGCAGACACCGATCGGGCGGCCTTGTCTCAGCCAGCGTCGGGCCCGGCTGCGGTCCACGGCCGCATGGAATTTCAAGGCAGCGCCAAGGCGGTGCCCGGCGCCTGGGTCGAGCTCAAGGGCGTGGGCGAGCGCTTCAGCGGCGAGTTCGTGCTGACGGACGTGCACCACGAGTTCGCCGATGGCAACTGGCTGACGACAGCCGAGTTCCGGTCGCCGCCGCTGTCGGTTGTTGCGCCCGATGGGGTGGCCGCAGCCGCACCGGCCAGCGCAGGTCAGGCCGGCGTGCACGGCCTGCAACTCGGCCAGGTGATCGCCCGCGACGCCGACCCGTCTGGCGCGCAACGTGTGCGCGTGACGGTGCCCGGCGTGCAGGGCGGCAGCCTGTGGGCGCGGCTGATGCAGTTCCACGGCTCGAACGGTTTCGGTGCCTTCTTCGTGCCCGAAGTCGGCGACGAGGTGGTGCTGGGTTACTTTGATGACGACC